>Ga0075011_10000019_pt1 | contig 92268 bp, 76 predicted proteins | sample TARM_MetaG_T_14_FD_72354 | JGI IMG/M metagenome (GOLD analysis project Ga0075011, IMG submission 72354) | Freshwater microbial communities from Pennsylvania, USA, analyzing microbe dynamics in response to fracking - TARM_MetaG_T_14 | ecosystem: Environmental > Aquatic > Freshwater > River...
CGGAGCCGGCAGATTTACAGTCTGCTCCCTTTGGCCACTCGGGAACCCCTCCGGGTGTTTTCCTATTCTAAAAATAGGCTTGAATGATGTTTTCCCAACGTATCAATCAAGGTTTCTCTTGCGAGAGAATATGGTGGAGGGGGACGGATTCGAACCATCGAAGGCGGAGCCGGCAGATTTACAGTCTGCTCCCTTTGGCCACTCGGGAACCCCTCCAGAGGGTTTTCATACAATGTGATTTATAGTGTTTATAACGACACTATTGGCTCACAGTATGCTTAAACAACGTTTTCCCAACGCATTGCTCAAGTGCGGAGCGCATGATAGCAAACTCGCTCTCTCTGTAAAGCCTTTTTCTTATGATTTTGAATTGAATGCTGCCTTTTTGGGCAAAGGGAGGAGGAATGGATAGTTTTGCTCTATTTATACCCTTCCCACTTGAAGCTGCAGCGGTGTTTGGCTACGTTCGCTCACCCCAATCACATAGTTTATCTATGCTCATGGGGATGAACTTACTTGCCGCCTACCTGCAACTTCAAGTTGTTTGGGTATAGCCTGTGTGTGACGCCTAAAAAGCAGCCGGAAGTGGCTAAGTTATGACGCACGTTACAGATATTTAATAAGATTTACACTCCTTGACGTTCGAGCGTCGTATAAGCAGTTACAATTCAATCAGTCTATTTATTGTTGAATAAAAACTATGAAAAACACGTCTATTCTTTCGTTAATGATGGTTACCTTGCTTACCACACCGTTAAGTGCGTTCGCTGCGCAAGCACCACAAGCCGTTGCTGTGGTCGCAGAGCGTGTGGAAACTCATCAAGTGTCTCAGTCTCTTTCACTGATTGGTAAATTAGAAGCTGAACGAGCAGTGGAGATCTCATCTGAAGTTTCGGGAAAGGTCAGCCATATTGCGATTAAAGCCAATCAAGAGGTCAAGAAAGGTCAGCTCTTAATTCAGCTTAATGATGATAAAGCCAAAGCCGCACTTTCAGAGGCTCAAGCCTATTTGAACGATGAACAGCGTAAGTTGAAAGAGTTTGAACGTTTGGTCAAACGGAACGCCATTACCCAAACGGAAATCGATGCGCAAAAAGCGAGTGTTGATATTGCTCAAGCACGCTTAGATGCAGCAAACGCAAATTTAAACGATCTGCGCATTAGCGCGCCATTTTATGGCACCGTTGGTTTTATTGATTTTAGTTTGGGCAAAATGGTCAGTGCAGGGACGGAATTGCTGACTTTAGATGACCTATCGGTGATGCAACTCGATATCCAAGTGCCAGAGCGTTACCTTTCGTTAATCAGTAAAGGTATGACGGTGACGGCGAAGAGTAATGCTTGGGCAAAAAACGAGTTTACCGGCAAAGTTGTGGGTATTGATTCACGCATTAACCGTGAAACCTTGAATTTGCGTGTCCGTATTCATTTCGATAACCAAGATGGCAAGCTAAAACCCGGGATGTTGCTTTCTACTAAGTTGAATTTCCCAGCGATTGAAGCGCCCATTATCCCCGTTCAAGCACTCGAATATTCAGGCACTAAACGCTATGTCTATGTGATTGATAGCAATAATAAAGTAATACGCACGGAAGTTTGGCTTGGCGCTCGGATCGACAATCAAGTGGTGATTGATAAAGGTTTAGCCATTGGCGATAAGATTGTGGTGCAAGGCATCGTGAATATGAGAAACGGCATTGTCGTTACTGAAGTCAATGTGGATGGCTCACCGATACAAAAGGATGACAAATAATGTGGTTATCCGATGTTTCAGTGAAGCGCCCTGTGGCGGCGGTGGTATTAAGCTTACTGTTGTGCGTTTTTGGTCTAGTGTCATTTTCTAAGCTTTCGGTCCGGGAAATGCCCGATATTGAAAGCCCGGTGGTTTCAATCAGTACTCGCTATGCAGGGGCTTCAGCTACCATCATTGAAAGCCAAATCACTTCTGTATTGGAAGATCAACTGGCAGGCATTAGCGGGATTGATGAAATTGAATCCACCACGCGTAATGGCATGTCACGGATTACTGTTACATTTGAACTGGGTTACGATCTCAATACTGGTGTGAGCGATATCCGCGACGCCGTTGCGAGAGCACAGCGCTCATTACCAGATGAAGCAGATGATCCAACCGTATTCAAAAACAATGGCTCTGGTGAAGCTTCTTTGTACATTAATCTCAGTTCTTCAGAGATGGATCGAACCCAACTGACCGATTATATCGAACGAGCTTTGATTGACCGCTTTAGTTTAATCTCTGGCGTCAGTTCTGTGGATGTGTCTGGTGGTCTTTATAAGGTGATGTATGTCAAGCTCAAGCCGAATCTGATGGCTGGGCGTGGTGTCACGACTTCTGATATATCAAGTGCATTGCGCAGTGAAAATATTGAAAGCCCGGGCGGGGAAGTGCGTAACGATTCGACAGTAATGTCGGTGCGTACCGACCGAGCGTACAAAACGGCTCAAGATTTTGACTATTTGGTGGTTAAGCGCGCAAGTGATAATTCGCCGATTTACTTAAAAGATGTCTCGGATGTCTTCATCGGCGCTGAGAACGAAAACTCAACCTTCAAAAGCGACGGTGTGGTTAATGTGAGCATGGGCATTGTGCCACAGTCAGATGCTAACCCCTTGGATGTGGCGCAGCGTGTCCATCAAGAAGTCGATAATATTCAGCAGTTTCTACCCAAAGGAACGCGCTTGGCCATTGACTATGACTCGACCGTCTTTATTGATCGCTCAATTTCGGAAGTGTATAGCACACTGTTTATCACGGGTGGTTTAGTGATTTTGGTACTGTACATTTTTATCGGCCAAGTTCGGGCAACGCTAATCCCAGCCGTTACTGTGCCAGTATCATTGATCTCTTCTTTTATTGCCGCTTACTATTTCGGATTCTCCATTAACCTTATCACCTTGATGGCGCTGATTCTTTCCATCGGTTTGGTTGTTGATGACGCGATTGTGGTGGTGGAAAATATATTTCATCACATAGAACAGGGAGAGAAGCCACTGCTGGCGGCTTATAAAGGGACGCGCGAAGTCGGCTTTGCCGTGATTGCCACCACATTGGTATTAGTGATGGTCTTTTTACCGATCTCTTTTATGGACGGTATGGTCGGCCTGTTGTTCACCGAGTTCTCTGTACTTTTGGCCATGTCGGTTCTCTTTTCATCGCTAATAGCGTTAACTTTAACGCCCGTTCTCGGTAGCAAGATTTTAAAGGTCAATGTCAAACCAAACCGTTTTAATCGTTTTGTTGATCGTGTTTTTGGCCGTTTAGAAGCGGGTTACAAATCCTCTTTACGTTTTGCTATCAGTTGGAAATGGGCTGCACCGCTCGTCATCCTTGCATGCGTTGGTGGCAGTTATTTTCTGATGCAGAAAGTGCCTTCTCAGCTCACGCCTTCAGAAGATCGCGGCGTTATTTTTGCCTTTGTGCGCGGAGCGGATGCGACCAGTTATAATCGGATGTCGGCCAATATGGATCTTGTTGAGCAGCGGTTAATGCCCTTGGTTGGCAAAGGTTTTCTCAAGTCGTTTAGTATTCAATCGCCCGCGTTCGGTGGGCAAGCGGGTGATCAGACGGGTTTTGTTATCATGATTTTGGATGACTGGAACGAACGAAGCATCACCGCTCAACAAGCATTAGGGCAGGTCAAAAAAACGCTAACGGGAATTCCCGATGTACGAGTTATGCCCTTTATGCCCGGCTTTCGTGGTGGCTCTAACGAGCCTGTTCAGTTTGTGTTAGGTGGGTCAGACTATCCTGAACTCAAAAAATGGGCCGAATTGTTAAAAACGGAAGCTGAAAATTCCCCCTTTATGGAAGGAGCTGACACCAATTATTCCGAAAAGACACCTGAACTGGTGGTGACGATTGATAGGCAGCGTGCCGCGGAATTGGGGATCAGTGTCGCGGATATTTCAGATACGTTAGAAGTGATGCTCGGCGGGAAGAGTGAAACCAGCTTTGTTGAGCGTGGCGAAGAGTATGATGTTTATCTCCGTGGGGACGAAAATAGCTTCAATAACGCCTCCGATTTAAGCCAGATCTACATGAGAACCGCATCTGGTGAGCTTGTTACACTGGATGCACTTGCGAAAGTGGAAGAAGTGGCATCATCAATCCGCTTGTCTCATTACAATAAGCAAAAGGCGATCACGGTTACTGCAAATTTATCAGCTGGTTACACGTTGGGCGAAGCGCTTGATTTTCTGGATCAAAAAGCCATTGAAACACTACCTAGTGATATTTCCATTAGTTACTCAGGTGAGTCAAAAGATTTTAAAGAAAACCAATCGAGCGTAGCCATTGTATTTGCGTTAGCGCTGCTTGTCGCTTATTTGGTACTAGCCGCCCAATTTGAAAGTTTTATCAACCCGTTAGTGGTGATGTTGACGGTGCCGATGGGTGTGTTTGGCGGCTTTCTTGGTCTATCAATTATGGGACAAGGTATCAACATCTATAGCCAGATTGGGATGATTATGCTGATCGGTATGGTGACCAAAAATGGCATTTTGATCGTTGAATTTGCCAACCAGCTGCGTGACCGGGGGGTTGAGTTTGAAAAAGCAATTATTGATGCTTCAGCAAGGCGCTTACGGCCAATCATGATGACCGCCTTTACTACTTTAGCAGGTTCAATCCCATTAATTATCTCGACAGGAGCAGGCTATGAAAGCCGAGTTGCTGTGGGTACGGTGATTTTCTTCGGTATGGGTTTTGCCACTTTAGTCACTCTGTTTGTTATCCCTGCTATGTATCGTTTGGTCTCGGCATCAACACGCTCTCCAGGTCATGTTGAAGCTGAACTTAATCAAGAACTGCTGCATGATGTTAAAACCAGAAGTGTTCACTGATTAACGTATCAAGAGCCTGCGCCCTGCAGGCTCTTCTTTGTTCACCGTTCACACCTATTCCATTCACCGTTATCTATCCCCATTAGATGAAATCACATGCGGCCGGCTTATCACATCAAGTTATTTGAACATACAAGCGAGATATCAAATGGTTAATGCCATTTTCGATAATCCATCAAAATAGCCAGTTCATTTTTCCTATTTAAATCTTAGGTATTAATTATAGATAGACTCAATTTTGAGACACCCATTGCAATGCGCCTTGCGATACTCTATCCACCTCTTTAATACAGAGACAAAATGAAGTGAATGCATCAGTAATGGCCATGGAAAATAAAAAACTCTCTATCCTCATCGTATGCATGGGAAATATATGCCGTTCACCGCTTTCTGAAGCTGTTTTGAGCCAAAAAGCGCAACAACATGGAATTAATTTATTTGTTGAAAGCGCTGGTACTGTGAATTATCAAGTGGGCCGAAAACCAGATCCCAAAGCGATATCTGTCGCTGAGCAGCGTGGCTATTCAATGTCAAATTTAAGAGCAAGGCAGGTTTGTTCTGAGGATTTCGAAAAATTTGATCTTATTTTTGCCTTAGATAAAGCCAACTTAGCGGATCTGATTGACATTTGTCCTGCTAAACATAAAGAGAAACTTTCACTGTTTCTATCGCATAGTCACATCGGTGTCACGGAAGTCCCTGATCCTTACAAAGGAAATATTCATATGTTTGAACGGGTTTTGGAACTGATAGAGAGCGGGGCCCAAGGGATCATCGAACATATATCTAAACAATATCAATTAAAGGAAAGTGCAATGAAACTTTGTGTGTAACACATAGAAAGTTTTATATGACTTTTTGATTACCCACCCCAAAAAACAAAGCAACAGTTTGGCAATTAATTTCTACTCATAGTTTGTAGGTAGGTGATTAAATGTGGGTGGTTAATAAGTTTTCTCTTATATACATAAAGCAAAAAAATGTGAAGAAAATGCGCATTCTAGAGGCGACATCTAGTGGCGGTAGCGTATTTAACCGTTGCTATTCACCATTTTTATCTACTTTTTGAAGAAATAGCGTTGAACAGTTTGTTCTTAACAGTCGTTTAGCTTAGCCCAAGGAAATAAATAAAGTGAAAAAAATACTCATTGCGTTTGGTACACGACCTGAAGCAATTAAAATGGCGCCTCTAGTTCATCAGCTTAAACAAGATAACCGCTTCGACACAAAAGTATGCGTCACTGGCCAGCACAGGGAAATGCTTGACCAGGTTTTAGAGTTGTTTGAAGTGGTGCCTGATTTTGATCTTAATATCATGGAACCAGGGCAAACACTGACGACAGTAACGACTAAAATCTTGAACGGTATGGAAACGGTTCTAAAAGACTTTCAACCAAACATTGTCTTAGTTCATGGCGATACCGCTACAACGTTTGCGACTTCACTTGCTTGTTATTATCAGCAAATTGCAGTCGGCCACGTTGAGGCTGGATTACGCACCGGCAATATTTATTCCCCTTGGCCTGAAGAAGCGAACCGCAAGCTTACGGGTGCATTGACTCACTACCATTTCGCACCAACGGCAACATCTCAACAAAATTTATTGGATGAAAATTATTGCCTCGAGAACATCCATATTACTGGGAATACCGTCATTGACGCCTTGTTTATGATCCGTAACAAGATTCACAACGAGCAAGATCTCAATGCTACGCTGGCACACCAGTTTCCGATGCTTGATAACAATAAAAAACTCATTCTTGTTACAGGCCATCGCCGTGAAAGTTTTGGTGATGGATTTGAGCGTATTTGTGAAGCCTTATCCATCACAGCAAAGCGTCACCCTGACTGTCAAATTCTTTATCCGGTACATCTTAATCCGAATGTTCAAGAGCCCGTCAATCGTCTTTTAAAAGGCATTGAAAACATTTTCTTAGTGGATCCACAACAGTATTTGCCCTTTGTCTATTTGATGGACAGAGCACACATCATCTTAACCGATTCCGGTGGTATTCAAGAAGAGGCACCATCGCTAGGGAAGCCTGTATTAGTGATGAGAGACACCACCGAACGACCTGAAGCGGTAAGCGCGGGTACGGTCAAGCTGGTTGGGACTAACACACAACTGATTTGTGAAGAGTTAGACCGGTTGCTTAGTGATGAGCGCGCTTACCAACTCATGAGTCAAGCACACAATCCATACGGTGATGGCAAAGCCTGTCAACGTATCGCCGACATTCTAGCAAGATAAGATTTAAGGAAAATAAGATGTTTAATAAAGTTTCTGTGATTGGTTTAGGGTATATCGGCCTGCCAACGGCTGCCGTTATAGCCTCGCGTGGTATTGAAGTGATTGGCGTAGATGTCAATCAACACGCTGTCGATACAATCAATAAAGGTGAAATTCACATTGTCGAACCGGATTTAGATATCGTAGTTCGAAGTGCAGTGATGACTGGCAAACTAAAAGCAACTGTGACAGCTGAACCAGCTGATGCTTTCTTAGTGGCGGTACCCACACCATTTAAAGGTGATAATCACGAGCCTGATCTTAGCTATATAGAAGCCGCAGCCAAAGCGATTGCGCCAGTTCTGGAAAAAGGCAACTTGGTGGTATTGGAAAGTACTTCCCCAGTCGGTGCGACAGAAAAGCTTTCCGCATGGCTAGCAGAGGCTCGTCCTGATTTAACTTTCCCACAGCATAAAGGTGACACGGCTGACATTAAGGTAGCGCATTGCCCAGAGCGAGTTTTACCGGGTTATGTACTACAAGAATTAGTCAGTAATGATCGAGTGATTGGTGGCATGAGCAAATCGTGTAGCGAGAAAGCGATGGCTCTGTATAAAACCTTTGTTAAAGGCGAATGCATCATCAGCAACTCTCGTACGGCGGAGATGGCGAAATTAACAGAAAACTCCTTTCGCGACGTCAATATTGCATTCGCGAACGAACTTTCCCTTATTTGTGAGAAATTAAAAATCAATGTTTGGGAATTAATTAAATTGGCCAACCGCCATCCTCGGGTCAACATATTAAACCCAGGACCAGGTGTTGGCGGGCACTGTATTGCAGTTGACCCTTGGTTTATTGTTAACAGCTGCCCAGAAGAAGCAAAACTGATTGCTGCTGCTCGTCATGTTAATGATGGTAAACCACACTGGGTCGTTGATCAGGTAAAACAAGCCGCAGATCAGTTCAAAAAACCAGTTATTGCTTGCTTAGGTTTGGCCTTTAAAGCTGATATTGATGATTTACGTGAAAGCCCAGCTTTAGACATCACTTTGCATTTAGCACAAGACAATATTGGACAAATTCTAGCGGTAGAGCCAAATATCCACCAATTACCGGGTAAGTTAACAGAACATGATGTTGAGCTAGTCTCGCTAGAGCGTGCTTTAGAGTTAGCCAATATCGTTGTGGTGCTGGTTGATCACCGAGATTTTAAAGAAGCAGATAAAACGGCGTTTGCCAAGAAAGTCGTGATTGATACTCGTGGTGTGGTTGCTTGAGTTCACCTAATCTTGCGCTCAAAAAATAAAGACTAATGTTTACACAACTCTGACTACTAGAGAAAAGTGGTCGGGGTTAAACGTTTTGTTCATTGATGAAGATGGAATCGAACTGATGAAAAAAGTGTTACTGATCATGCCTATTTCAACCCTGAACTGGGGAGAAGAAAATATAGGTGGCGTGGATTCAGTATGTCAAATGTTGGTACGTCAACTTGCTGATCAAGAGCGCCCATATCATTATCGGGTTTTAGCGTTTGATCCGCTCAATAATCACTCTTCTTCAGGCGAGATTATCCAGCTATCAAAGAATGTGGAAGTTGTGGTTTGCCAGCTGCGTGAAAAGCGATTTGGACTACCTCTGCCCAGTCTATTATCTACCTGGTTACGTATCCAAGAGCAGTTGAGGTTTTTTCAGCCGGACCTTGTTCATGCTCATTTAAATAGTTGGATGATTGGAATTGGGTATAAAACCCGTAATGTTTTGACGTTACATTCCTACCGAAAAATTGGGCGTAAGCCTGTTTCAAAACTCAATGATTTTGTTTATGAGCAAATAATTCCTTGGGCGAGCGACTTTTCTGTGGATGCCTATACGTGTGTCGGTGAAGTTTTACATCAGGCACTGAAACCCGAAACGGCCAAGCCGATTCGGGTGATAGGTAATCCGGTGAATCAGGAATACTTTATTCAGCCTTCTCATACCTTTTCAGGATCTTCGATTCACTTCGTAACTTGTGCGCTTATTTCTCGTCATAAAAGGATTGAATTAGCAATTTCATTATTACGAGAGCTGAAAAAACTCGGTCAATTGGCCACTTTATGTATCATTGGTCCCAAGGTGGATCACGTGTATTCCATGGAGTTGCAACAGTTAGTCCAAGATTATGGACTTGAACAAAATGTGCATTTTCTTGGCAAGCTTAATCAAAAAGAAATTGTCCAACAATATCAGCTTGCTGATGTAGGCATATTCACTTCCGCTCAAGAAACATTTGGTTTAGCGCCGCTAGAAATGTTGGCAGCAGGATTACCGTTGGTTACAACTCCTGTAGGGATTTTAGGTGAGCGACAAGCAACGTTTGCTAAGTTGGGGGTGGTTTTCATGCGAGATGGCGAGGAAGCGGAGATTGCAAAGCGAATGAATGAGATCAAAATGGCCGATACTCAAGCGATTCAAGCTTATTTACGCGATCAGTTTACAGCAGAAAATGTGATTGAACATTACCAGAATCTTTATCGAGAGGTGCTGAGTTGATTGCTAGCCTACTCAGATATGCCCCTGTGCAGGTTTTTGCTGCTTTGAGCGTTTTTATGCTAATCGCCGTACAAACCCGTTTCCTTACACCAGAAAATTATGGTGTGTTAGCGGTGTCTATGGTGGTTCTCGAACTCGTGCGTGCTTTTAGTACTCAGTGGCTCAACACGTCGATGTTACGTCTCTACCCCGGGTATTCGGATCGGGAGCAAGTCCAACTCGTTCAAACCATTTCACTGCTGGTTATTATCGGATCTTTGCTTGGCTTTATTGTTATCGCCGCAACTTTATTCATTTATCAGCAATTGAATTGGGAACGATTATTGATACTGGGTGCTTTACTGTCGGTTAAATCGATATTTCAATACCAGTTAGAATTGAGTCGCTTAAATGAGCGATTGAGCGCTTATCGTCAAGCGACCGTATTGCAGTCAATTTCTGCGGTAGTGCTCTCCATCCTTTCGCTTTCTTGGGCGGCTACTATTGAGTCTGCGTTGTTTGCTTTAACCTTGAGCTTTGGTATTGGAGCTTTAGGTCTGGGTTTTCCTAGACGGCCTGAATGGCATATTGCTACGTTAAAGCGTCTGCTTACTTACGGTATTCCGATCATGTTAGCGGGAGGAATTGGCGTATTAGGGGGAAGAGTCGATCGTTTATTTATTGCCCATTTCGTTGGGATGAACGAAACGGGTATCTATGCTGCGCAAGCCAACTTATTAATGGGAGTGCTGGGCTTAGTTTTCATGGTAATTGCTATGCCTCTCTATCCTAATTTGGCCAAGCATGCGGAAGATAAAATCACCCTTGTGAGTCAGCATAAAACCTATCTGCATTTATTGGTTACCCTTACTTTTCCGGCTCTACTTGGACTTGGCATATTACAAGAAGAAATCATTAGGCTCTTTTTGGGTGAGCAATATATCAGTAGTTCTACCGAACTATTCTGGGTGTTAGCGATCGCTGTTTATCTGATTAATTTTAAAGGTCATTACCTTGATCATGGCTTGCAGTTTCTATCACAGACTCGCAAGCTGCTATGGGTTTCTCTCTCGGGCTTAGTAGCGAGCATTTTCCTACTACCTTTTATGCTCAATCAATTTGGCATGTTTGGCGCGGCTATCACCTTGCTTATAGTGAGTGGCTTAGTCGCAATACTCTCTTTTATCAGCTCATGGCGATCGGGGTATCGTTACGCTATTGGCATTGATAGCATCAAAGTGATCATTTCGGCACTTCTGATGGGCGGCTACTTATACGCAGTGAAACAGTGGCCACTGGCGATCCATTCATTATTCGCTCTAGCCTTTTATGTCACCTCATCATTGTTGTTTTATGGCATCTGTTTGTGGTGCACGAATGCTTTTAATGCACGTCAACGTTTATTCTCAATCTGGAGGCCCAATTGAGCGAACCTAATCTCATTCGATGGATGATTCTGATTGTCCTCAGTGCATTTCTGCTGGGGGCTTTTTTACTCGAAAATATGGGCATTCAGTACGTTTCAGAAGGCGGGAGCCCCATACTCAAAATTCATGTCTATTCCTATTTGACTATGGGAATTTTTGCTCTGTTGATATTACGGGTAGGGCTTTTTAATCTTATTAAGCCTTTGAATGAGCTTAAAAAAGCATGGTGGCTGGCCATGGTATCGATGCTGGCCGTTATTTTATACGGCTTTATGCGATTCGGTACGTCGGGACTCGCTTATCTTATTGATACGATTTTTATCCCTTTGGTTGTGGTTCCTGTTGTATACGGGTTATCCGATACAGCTAAAAATCGATTACTGGCTCTACTCGGCTATCTTCTATTTCTTAATGCTTGTATTGCTATTATTGAGCTTATTTTGGTGCAGAGTATTGTGGCTGTAGAGATTGGAAGTTTTTCAACTTTCCGTTCGACCGCATTTTTGGCTCATCCACTGAACAATGCTCTCATTACGGCATCATTAACGCCGATTGTGATGCGTTATACACGAATTCCGGCGGTTTTGTATGTCTCTGTTATCGTGTTAGCCCTGTTTGCTTTTGGAGGGCGAGCTGCGTTGGGGATTTTCCTATTGGGAAATTTTCTGATGCTGTTGCCCAAATTACGTGACTTTTTAGGCCAAGGCGTTCGTTACCACAAGTTGAAATTCGCTTATCTGCAGGCCTTGGTCTATTTCTCTGTGATTGCCGTTATTTTGACCTTAGTGTTAACTCCTATAGGCGAGCGAATACTGTCTAAGTTGTACATCGACAAAAGTGCCGAAGCTCGATTCGATGTTTTTATTTTGCTTGAACAGCTTTCACCTTCGGAGTGGGTATTTGGCGCATCTCATGGATTACTTAGTGATATCGCCTTTTATATCGGGATCAATGTCGTGGAAAACTATTTGATTGGATGGGTTCTAAACTTTGGCTTACTGGGGGGGATCGGTTTATTACTGGCAACTTACACTGTTCCAGTGCGCTTGATTTACCGACAAGAATTTCCTGCTCAAGTTGCTTTACTCAGTTTTATGTTGATATCACTGACTAACAATGCACTAACGGTGAAGACCCCCGCACTAATGTTATTAGTTGTGGCTTTAGTCTGTCGTTATCGTTCATCTGATCGCTCGTTGGCGAACAAGAGTTATTAGGAGATAAGAAATGTGGTTGTATTGTGTTGGCCATTTCTTCTATAAGCGCCGCATACCGCTATTGCCTCAGGTTTGTAATAGTTTGATTCGTTTGGTTCATAACTGTGCGGTCTATAGTCAGTCTGAAATTGGTAAGGGGACTGTCTTTGGCTATGGAGGAATTGCGGTTGTAATTCATAAGCGCTGTGTAATCGGCAAAGAGTGTGTGATTGGAAGCAATGTAACTATTGGTGGCCGTTCTCGTTCACATAATGTTCCAGTGATCGGTAATTACGTCTATATCGCCACTGGGGCAAAAGTACTGGGTGATGTTCGAGTCGGTGATGGAGCCGTGATTGGTGCGAATGCTGTGGTACTTGAAGATGTCCCCCCTTACAGCGTTGTGGTCGGAATGCCCGCCAAAGTGATCAAAACAAATATTAATCCCAAGGACTTTTACTGATGTTTACAAGTTCACTTTATGTTAAAGCACCAATCTGGCTGCAAAATGTAATGCTTTCTGTGCGGGCGCTTTCACGTAAGATGGTCAGAGAAAACGGCGAGATGCGCGCCGTTCTAAAAGAGATCCAGGCTAATGAGTTTTCGCGCACCCATTTAGGCGATTACCAACAAGATAAGCTTCAAAACACCTTAGCTAATGCTCGTAATCATGTGCCGTTTTATCAGAATTTAGACTTACCCAATCTTGAGCTTGAGGATTTTCCATATCTAGATAAAGCGGTATTGCGTCATGACCACGAGCAGTTTATCTCGCAGAACAAGCCGTCAATGGTAGTAAAAGGAGCGACCAGTGGTACGACTGGTACGCCAATTATCATCTTACAAGATATGCGCTCGGTGATCCGTGAACAAGCATTTGTTCAAAGACAGTTGGCTTGGGCTGGCTACAGTAAAGGCGATAAGCGGGCGTGGATCCGTGGCGATATGGTGGTGCCACTGAGTCAAAAGCAGGGGCCGTTTTGGCGCTACTCTTGGTTTGAACAGATGATAGTGCTTTCATCTTTCCATCTTACATCGCAAACGATACCTAGTTATCTGCAAGCCATGGTCGATTTTGGAGTTGAGGTGATTCAAGCATATCCTTCTTCGATTGCTACGTTAGCCCGCTATTTAGAGGCTAACCAAAGTTATTATCCGGCGAAGCTCAAATCCATTATTACTTCATCAGAGTCTTTGTCTGCAGAAGATCGCCAAGTCATTGAGACGCGCTTTGGCTGTAAAGTGTTTGATTGGTATGGCCTATTTGAAAGGGTTGCTGCAATTGCTAATTGTGAGCATGGTCGTTATCACGTTCTCACCGATTACTCGCATGTTGAATTTTTAGATGCGGGAAATGGTACTCATGAAATTGTCGGCACTAATTTCAATAATAGCTACTTTCCTCTAGTCAGGTACAAAACTGGTGATCATGTCGTATTGTCTGACGAGAAGCAGTGTCCATGTGGGAGATTCTACCCAATAATTGAACATATTAAGGGACGGGTTGGTGATTATCTCGTCGGCGAAGATGGTCAAAAAGTGCATATCCTGAACCATATACCTAAAGGTGTCGCTGGGATTATAGCATGCCAATTTGTTCAGAGTGAACATGATCAGATTGTAGTGAAAGTGGTGGCGGATGCTGAGCAATTTAATGAAGAGCAGCAACAAAAGTTAATCAGTAATACTCAAGCTCGCTTAGGAAGCTCATTAATTGTCACTATAGAAATGGTGGCAGCGCTTGAGCGTACTACGAACGGTAAGATTCGACAAGCTATCTGTACTATCAAGGATGTATTGTGAGAAAAGCGATTAATCTAATGGTTGCCACTGACCTGAAAGGTCAAGGTGGTGTGGCAACAGTAGTTTCAACCTACGCTGATTGTGGTTTTTTAGAAGAAAACCACATCAAGTTGATTGCCTCACACTCAAGTTTAGACCACGGTCAGAAATGGCGAATGACATTGCGCTTTATGCTGGCACTCTGCCAATTGTTGTACTGTTTTGTGCGTTACCGAGTCGGCCTTGTGCATATTCACATGTCATCACGAGGTAGCTATCGACGTAAATCTGTGATTGTGCGCCTGGTTAATATTTTGAAAGGTAAGGTTATTTTACATTTGCATGGTGCTGAGTTTCGTGATTTCTATCGAGATGAGTGCAATGTGGATCAGCAAACTCACATTCGACGTACTTTTGCTATAGCTGATCATGTACTGGTACTATCCACTCAATGGCTGACATGGCTACAAGAGGTGATAGGACGAACACAAGGTGTTTCTGTGCTGTATAACGCCGTACCCAGTTTGGCTTTAGATCGCCATCTTGCTCAACCTGGTCGTATTGCCTTCCTTGGTCGTTTAGGCACGCGCAAAGGTGTGGGTGACCTGATTCAAGCTTTTGCGTTAGTCAAACAGCGTTGTCCTGAGGCGCAGCTTTATCTCGCTGGCGATGGCGATATTGAAATTTATCAAGCTATGGCTAATAAAATGGGGCTCGCTGACTCTGTGTACTGTTTAGGCTGGATTGCTGGTGAGGCGAAGACCAACTTATTGACTCAAACGGATATTTATTGCTTACCCAGCTATAACGAAGGCTTTCCAATGGGAGTGATAGAAGCCATGTCGGCAGGCATTCCTGTGGTAGCAAGCCGAGCGGGCGGGATTCCTGATGCAATTAGTAATGGTGAAGAAGGGCGTTTAATTGAGGCTGGCGATGTGGTTGCTTTAGCGCAAGCACTTGGCGATTTGATTGAGCAGCGTGCCGAAAATCAACGTATTGCCACGGCGGCTAAGCAAAAGTTTGTTGAAAACTTCTCTTTGCAAGCGGTGATCCCGTGTCTACAAACACTCTACGATGAGCTATTAAAATCATGAGATCGACGACTGTAGCTGACATTAGCCAATGTTTATTGAATAAAGCTCGTACAGAACAATTTGCTGGATATGATCCTTTTGATGGACTCAATTCAAGCTGGTTCAAGCGCTTGCCGATAAGCAAAGACTCGACTTTCGGCTTAGCATGGATCCAGTTGTTCAAACGCTCTCCCCTTAATCTTCGGCCATGGCTAGGTGTGCCCAAAGCGCGAAACCCTAAAGGCGTGGCTCTGTTTATTCTCGGATTAATCGAAGAGTATCAAGTGACAAAAGATCCCACTTTGCTCACAGAAGCGGAGCAACTTGCGCTGTGGCTAGTGGCTCAGCGTTGTGATGAGCAAATCTGGCATGGTGCCTGTTGGGGGTATCATTTTGATTGGAAAGCGCGTGCGTTCTTTGTTCCCAAGGGGAAGCCGAATGTGATCACGACAGTCTATGTCAGCCGTGCCCTATACCAATTGGGGCAACTGACGGGGCGAGCTGACTGGGTCGAGTTGGCGCTGCGCAGTGGTGATTTTATTGCTGGCCATTTATTGACTCAAAATGAGAGCGGGGAGTTTTTTGCGTATATCCCCGGGGAAACGGCGTTTGTGCACAACGCCAGTTTGTGGGCGGCAGCTTGGCTGGCCGTGGTTGGCCGCGAAACATCTCGCCCAGACTACACCGAGTTGGCATTACGCATTGCGCGTAATAGTGCTCAAGCTCAAGCTGCCGATGGCAGCTGGGCCTATGGTACTCGTCATCATCATGTGTTTATTGACGGATTTCATACGGGCTACAATTTAGAAGCACTACACCTCATACGAACTACTTTAGCGACAAACGAATTTGATGAGGTGATTGCACGCGGTTTTTATTTTTACAAGCAGCATCTATTTGAAGCCGATGGAACAGCGAAATATTACCACAACAATCCTTATCCACTGGATCCGCACTCAGTATCACAGGCAATTATTACCTTACTCAGTGTTGGAGGTGAGGAGAGTGATGTTGTTTTGGTTAAACGCGTCATTCAGCGTGCTATTCAAACGCTGTACATGCCCGAGCGGGATCAGTTTGTTTATCAACGTAACAAACGTTGGGTTAATCGAATTCATTACGCGCGCTGGACACAGGCGTGGATGTACTTTTCATTCCGTTTTTATTTAAGAATTACCAATGAGGAATAACCGATTGAAACGCATTAATTTTCTTGGTAGCCCAATGGATGTGGCTTCGATGAGTGAAACTGTTGCTCTGATCCGCGATCGCATTTTGCGACAAGAGTTTACCCAGCATGTGGTCGTCAATGTTGCTAAGTTAGTCAATATGCGTAAGGATTCTGAATTGGCTCAGTCCGTGACCGAGTGTGACATTATCAATATCGATGGTATGGGTGTGGTTTGGGGCGCGCGTTTTTTAGGTCACCAAGTTCCCGAACGAGTGGCGGGTGTTGACTTGTTTCTAGAGCTCAATGCGATGGCTGCACAAGAACAAATGCCAGTGTTCTATCTAGGCGCAAAGTCGGAGATTGTTGAAAAAACGGCTGCGGCCATGCAGGCAAAGCATCCACAATTAGTGATTGCGGGTTATCACCATGGCTATTTTTGGGATGATGAGCACGCGATAGTTGAAAAGATCCGTCAATCAGGGGCGAAACTACTGTTTGTGGCGATCACATCGCCGAAAAAGGAAAATTTTATCAACCGCTGGCAAGAGCAGTTGGGCGTGTTATTTGTGATGGGGGTAGGGGGAACATTTGATGTTGTCGCAGGTCATGTTTCTCGTGCACCCTCATGGATGCAAAAGTCTGGGTTGGAATGGTTATATCGTGTATTACAAGAACCTAGAAGAATGTGGAAGCGTTATTTAGTGACAAATAGTCGTTATGCTTGGCTACTACTTAATGAAAAAATAAAACGAAAGAATTAAACTGACTATATGAAAGTAAACTTTAGTTTATTTTTAGGGAGCTTATTAGTTGAATCAATTTTGTTTATTATTATTAATACTTAGTCAATGTAATTGTCTTAGATTTGATAAAATCTGATCCTTTAATAAAAAGCGGATGTATTTTTTATAGTTATCAATTAGCCTTAGCGCCAGTTGTAAAAACAAATGGTTGTCTAACTTTAAAGGATCTATCATGAACAAACGTTATTATTATCTGGTATCATGCTTGGCATTGTTATTTTCAACTGCTTCTTATGCGGAAGTGGATTGTGAGTTACAGCCAGTGATTGAAGCAAACCTTTCATTAAATCAAAACCAGTTGGCACGTAACGGTGGATATATTGCCAGTCAGCTAGGGATCCGTAATGAAAGCTGTGAAACAGTGAAGTTCAATTACTGGCTATCAATTAAAGGCCCAGAAGGTATCTACTTTCCAGCCAAAGCGGTAGTTGGAGTTGATACAGCGCAGCAAGAGTCTGATGCTCTTACTGATGGTCGCATGTTGAATGTTACACGTGGTTTCTGGGTTCCAGAGTATATGGCTGATGGTAAATATACTGTTTCTCTTCAAGTCGTTGCAGAAAATGGAGAAGTATTTAAAGCCAACCAAGAATTTGTGAAAGGGGTCGATTTAAATAGCCTGCCTGAACTCAATGGTTTGACTATCGATATCAAAAATCAATTTAGTATTAATAGTGTGGAAAGTACTGGTGGTTTTGTTCCATTCACAATTGATTTAAATAATGGCCGTGAGGGAGAAGCTAACGTCGAGTTCTGGATGACAGCGGTAGGTCCTGATGGTTTGATTATTCCTGTCAACGCGAGAGAGAAATGGGTTATTGCTTCAGGTGATACTTATTCAAAAGTGCGTGGAATTAATTTCGATAAAAGCTATCCCGCAGGTGAATATACCATTAATGCTCAGGTTGTAGATACTGTCTCTGGTGAGCGAGTTGAGCAGTCAATGATAGTGGTAAAAAAATAGTTTTATCTAGTGACCTAACCGTATGTGTATAAAAACCGCCTTTGGCGGTTTTTATTGTATTATTTGAATGGTATAAGCAATATATTCTTAACGTTGAATTGCATAGTGGTCGCTTACTCTTGAACTAGATTAAATAGTTGTATCTTGCTGGTGGTGCCACTTATCAATCTTTAATAACATCCTGTATATGACAATTTTCATTATAAAGTTATTCATTGTTTTTAATGTTAATAAGCTTGCTTTTATCGTCAATTGAGATGAATTTACTATATGGTGTTAATTGATACTGATTGCCAGTAATATTGACATTTTCAAAAGAAACGAGATTATCTTGGCTATTGGTTCTAATAATAGCTTTATACTGTTCTTCAATTTCATTTCCAAAGTAAATGTTTTCGAATGTGTTATGACTTATTTGAATGTTTTTAATGGATTGATTTATTGGGTCATTTTTACTGAAGCTTTGTAAACGTATACCTTGTTGAATAGTATCAAAAGCATTTCCAATAATGGAAATGTTTCCCCACCGAACATTTTTTTTTGTTCTAGAGTTTGGATAAATATTGATAGCGAATCCATTTATATTTGAAAAGATGTTTCCTGAGTAATAAACGTCTGAATAATAACTGACTTCATTTGCAGTACCATTAATATTTTCAAATTGGTTATTAATGACTTTGGCGCTTTTGGTATCGGCCCGTGCTGATAATTTTAATTTACAAGCATTAAATTGATTATTATCAATAATAATATCTTGTGTGCCTGGCATCTCTGTTCCTACAGTCGCTTGCGTTGTAGTGACTTGAGCGCAGTCTTCGAAGTGATTATGACTCACTTTTATTGCCATCGACCCGGGTAGCATAGAGTGGTCCTGACTTGCGGTAGTCATGCGCAATGCCGCGTCACCAAAGCGGATAAACTGATTTTGAACCACTAAAGAGCCTTGAGTGCTGCCAAGGTAGACACCTTGTTCTCCCCATATAGGTTCTAAGTCACCATTATTCAGCCCTTCAAAACTGAGACCTTGCAGTTTGATATTTTGTGTGTACATGATACTGAGTAAATACTCACCATTAAATGGACTACATTTCTTTAATTTACTGTGTATGGAGCCAATAATTTCAATGTTATTCTTTTCCTTTAAATAAAGGGTTTTGCAAATTTGATATTCGCCAGAGGGAATAATCAGTACATTATTATCATTTAATTGATTCAGTGCATTTTGAAATGCGGATGAATCATCCTGTCCATCATTCGCAATGGCACCATATTCTATTACATTATGAGAAATGACTTCAGCGATAATAGCTGGGCTTAGGCTGAGTAAAATAAGTGAAATAAATATGTAACGCAAGATGCCACCCTCTTTATCTAATTGCTTTAAGTATAACAGCACCTATAAAACGCTTCTTGAAAAAACAGAGAGATATTCACTGTAGTCGGTTCGTTTCTCAATTTTGAGATGTCTCATTAGTGAGGCGTAAAAATAGGCGTGTTGTGTTGAAATATCCCTTCCATTTATTGATAATTCCGTCGGATTTTTATTTTTATTGGCAATTCACTATACCAGTTCACCAGTTCCTAGGTTTGAAAAATAATAATTACAAAAAAATCAACCAGATGCATATCGTTTCTGGCTTTGAAAAATCAACCCCAAGTAAAGGGAGTCTTACAGATGACGTCTCAATATATTGCACTTGCTGTCAGTCTTTTGTCGCTAAGTAGCACCGTGGCTCAAGCCACAACGAATGAAGCCGAAGGGTGTATTATCAGCCGCCTGAATGGCGAAAAATATTGTTTGAATGTAGGAGAGCGCTCGGGATACTCCCTACCTAGCTGGATTTATGCTCATCCAGTTGATGTACAGGCTCCGAGTGGTGTCTCTGTCATGCTGAGTGATTGGGACAACTTGTCTTATAACCGTTTGGCTGTGTTCAATCGTTATACTGGCAACGAAGATCTTAAGAATGTTAAGGCCTACAACGGCGCTTATTTAGATTTTTCTAAACCACGCTCAATGCGAGTGCTGGCTTCTGAAACTTATCCTGAGGCTTGTATCGTTAGCCGCCAAACGGGTGAGCGTTTCTGTTTGAAAGAGGGTGAGCGCTCAGGCTACTCATTGCCTGCTTATATCTATGCTCATGAAGTGGATGTGGAAGCGCCACAAGGTTTAGGTGTCATGCTGAGTGATTGGGATAACCTCTCTTATAACCGTTTAGCGGTATTTGGTGGTCATACTCAAAATGAGCAGATGCGAGCAGTCACAGCCTACAATGGCGAAACTCTTGATTTCTCAAAGCCTCGTTCAATGCGTGTTGTTCCTTATGAAGGTGACAGCTCTGCACTCAATATGAAGCTTAAGTGGTCTTGGCAAGGCAGTGCTTTCCAACCTAATTCTAACCAAGTGATGGTTACGCCGGTTGCCGCGCAACTGAATGATGACAATGGCGATGGCAAGATTGATGAAAAAGATGTCGCAGATTTGATCGTAGTGACATTTGAAGGAAACAAATATGCCAATGGCGGTTTAGTGCGTGCTTTAAGTGGTGTGGATGGTTCTGAGTTGTGGAGTTATGCGAATGGTGGTGTGATCGCGGATGCGCGTTATTCTCCTGCCGTAGGCGATCTGGATGGTGACGGAATCGTTGAAATTGTTACAACCAACAATCGCGATCAATTCATCACGATTTTGGATAACCAAGGCAACATCAAAAAACAGATCCCAACCACAGAAAGTGGCTGGCGTATTGTTGGTGATATCACGTTGGCTGATTTAGACCATGATGGCAGCGTCGAAATTCTGGCTGCAGATGGTGTGTATAACTACCACACAGGGCTGATTTTTAACCACCCTTGGGCACCGTCATCGATCAACGTTGATGTCGATGGCGATCAGCAACAAGAAGTCTTTTCAGGTGGTACTCTATTTCAAAATAACGGCGCGATCAATTGGCAATATCATGCCAATGATGCAGTTTGGTTCTCTTCGCTGGTTAACCTAGATAATGATGCTGAGCCAGAGATTATCGCTTCAGTTCCTGCTTCTGCATCAACTGGGCATAACGCACGTTTTGCTGTGCTAGAACACGATGGCACCATTAAGTGGGAAATCAACAATACTGCCAATCCAGGCGGTGGCGTGCAGGCGGTATCTAACTTTTTAGGCAAAGCTCAAGCAGTTGAAACGACTGAGTTCTCAAAAATCTACGGTTATCAACCTAATAGCAATCCTGCTTCTATTGTTTTGGCGGTCGATGGTAAAATCTCTGTTCGTTCAGGATTCGCGATTGATGCGATTGGTGCTTCTGCTTCGACTTTAGTCGGTGGTACGGGAGGCAATCTTAATGCCGCAGTTAACGTCAAAGATATTAAAGCGATTGATCTGACTTGGGGTAAATACTATTGGGGTGGTTATCATTTATTGGCGCTCGATTTTAGAATGAGCAACGGTAGCGTGATTTCTATGGGCTCTAAAAACTATGCTTATTCCAAGCAGACCGAGCGCTTTACTGTACCAGCAGGTAGTCGTATTAAAGGCATCAAAGCTTGGAGCGCTGGTTGGCTGTTGGACGGTGTTCAGTTTGAGTTAGCTACGCTAAATGGTACCAATGATCTGGATGTAAAAGGGATTGTTTACGCGGGTTATGCCGCTGTCGATATGTATAATAGCAAAGGTGAGCGCGTTTGGTCTGTTGCGAACGATGATACTGGCAGCGGCAAAATTGGTGTGTCTGCCTATGACTTTGATAATGATGGTATCGATGAAGTACTCGTGCAAGACCATGCTCGTGTACGTGTGTTAGATGGCAAAACGGGTAAAGAACGTGCTTCGTTAGCGCACTCAACGGCGACACTTTGGGAATATCCTATCGTGGTCGATCTGGAAGGTGACAATAATGCAGAGCTGATTGTTGTTGCTAATGATTTTGATAAAAACTATGTCGTTAATCATGGTGTGTTTGTTTATGAATCAGCGGACAGTGCGAAACCTTGGAAGAATGCGACTCGTATTTGGAACCAGCACGCTTTCCACCTGACCAACATCAATCAAGATGGCACTTTACCTACTTTTGTTGAGCCAAGTTGGTTGAGCCATAATACATACCGTTCGAGTACATTACGTGCAACGGTGGGTGGTGAGTCTCCAATTTTTGGTTACTCAAATACTCAGCAATCGCAACGTGTCGTGACGGCGGATAACCAGATGTATCTGCGTTCTGGTTTTGCGATCGATGCGATCGGCACGACGGCCAATAACTTGGTGGGCGGCCCAGTACAAGGTACTAACGGTGGTGTGCTAAGAGCACCGATTGCTCTTGATCAATTGCAATCCGTGGAAGTTACCTCTGGTCTTTATAACTGGGGTGGTTACCACATAGTGGCGATTAAGTTCACGATGAAGGATGGCTCTAGCGTGTTATTGGGTTCAACCCACTATGCGAGCAACAAAAAAGTTGAAACGTACACTGTGCCGCAAGGTAAACGCATCAAGCAGATTAATGTTTGGACTGGTGGTTGGTTAGTTGAAGGCTTGCAGTTTGTATTCGATTAATTGATATCGTTTTAATTCAATAATTGAAAATCCCTCGAGACAATCGAGGGATTTTTTATTAACCAGATATGGAGTAGGAATTGTTTTGGACGTATACCATTCCTACTTGAAGCTGCGCGGTGTTGGATACATTCGTTTACCTGCAACTTAAAGTCGTTTTTATATATCAGGAATATTTTGAACGAGTGACCAGACTCGGCATTGAATTTGACCAGTGTCCCATCAATAAACACAGCAAGAAATAAAGTGTTGTTGCGGGAGCTTGAAGTGGGAAATCAACACTCATGTGTATCAACATACCAATAATAGCCATCATGGATGATAATCCGATCCCTTTCATCAATCTATTTCTGCGGTTTTTAAACGCATAAAATGCGCGTTGGGCGGCGACTAAGATCATTACACCTAATATCGAAATCATGACAAGGCCTGATTCTAATGTGAATTGGATGTAGTCATTATGAGCATGATCGTAAAACAGTTTTACTTTCCCTTGATTGTAGGAAGGAAAAGTGGAGTAGAAAGTACCAGCCCCAAAGCCAGTCAGAGGCCTTTCTTGTATTGCAACTAGGGAATATCTGACAACATCATCTCTTGATTCACTTTCCAAGCTAGTTTCAATAAGACGTTGTTTGACTTTCTCCAATCCAAACCATTGGCTCACGATGAACGTATCAATGATGAATAAACTGATTATAAGCACATAAACACTTTTGGGTTTCGGCTTGTAAAACAATAGCAACAGCACACAACCTACGGTTAGGGCGATAAAGAAAGCCATATTTCCCATTCTTGAGCGTGTTAAGACTAATGCAATCACCATGATCACGAGCCCTAAACGTACAAAGGCTTTATCAGACAGCAACACGGCTAAAAACTGTTTAGTGATATTTCTAAATCCGGTTTTATGTGAGCTATCGAGTTTTGCAATTAATAAGCCAAATCCAATGCAGAGATTCAGCATCAAGAAGTTTGCCAGATGATTATGATAGACAAAGCTTCCGGAGGCTCTATTTCCTAGTGGCAGCTTGAAAATTATCGAATGATCTAGGTTGAGTAGCAAAATCACGCCAGCGTAAAAGCCTTGGCAAATTCCACTGCTAACCATGACTACTGCGAGAAGTTTTAATTTTTTAGGTGTGTCGATAAGGACAAGAGCAATAAGACAAAACTGGAAATAGTGGAGCGATTTGATTGCAGAGACAAAGACTAAACTAGGATCCTGAGTTATACCAAGTTGTGGAATACTTTGGATGAATGACCAGCAAGTGATAAGTGCGATGGGAATGATGACTAATTTTCCCTTTATCAGACAGTTTTTCCAGTGCTCAAAAGAGTAGTTGAATAAACAGGCAATAAGCAGCAATGCAATCCAGATTTCATTGAATGACCATGCTAATGGGCGATTACTACCTAAAGGTATGGGCAGCCAAAATATAAAAATGAGAAATATTGGGAAAATGGATTTTTCTATTAGACGCATACTATTAATATCAATTAAGAAGGGCAGGAATATACCTGCCCTAAACTGGATGAAAGTATCGAATTAAACGATCAGTTTGGTGAAGCGGTACCACCACCACTGCCATTGCCGGTTCCAAGTGTTGTGGTGTTACCTGGCACCGTTGCGACTGGAGGTAAGCCACCAGGTAAAGCCGATGGAGTACCTGCCGCTGTCGGTTCAGTAATGGTCGCTGGGTCAGCGCCACCGGAGATTGCAGCAACAATCACATCAGTTGAGTCCATTAAATCCATTGCAATAACAGCATCAACGATAGCTTGAGCTGACTCTGGTGATTTAGTGACAGCAAGCTGAATGACTTCAGAACGCATCTCTTGAGGTGCATTTTTAACGAGTATTGCAGTCAAAGCTGCGACTTGGTCACTCGATATATGGTCAAATACCGTATTGAAGATATCGAGTGCTAGTTGTGGGTGTAGAGTAGACGCTAGGTCCGCCATTTCCAGTGCCATGCTTGGGCATAGTTTCATTAAAGCTTGCAGAGAAATAATGGCATCGTCTGCTTGTTCTAGGCTGGCTCTTATTGTGTCTGTGGCCACTTTATGGTTTTTATAAAGTGAACAAGTAATTTCTGTTTCGGCATATAACCTTGAACTAGCCAGCAAAGCTGAAATAGCAATCCAAAATATCCATAGTGATTTTTTCATTGGTAAGTCCTAAAAGCCTACGATTTACTGTTGCGATGATTATAAGTGAAGTAGTACATCCAGTGATATCGTACTTCTGTTAATAAGGGTTCGATTCTCATTCTTAAGGCGTTTTTATGCGCGAGGTTGTCTTAGTTTGGAGCATAAGTTTGAAGATTGAAGTCTGCTAGTAACGTAATAGATTATTGAGGCCATTGTTATACCAAGTAAGCTTGCCCCTAAATCGAGCAAAGAGAATGATCGTGAACGCGATAACATTTGTAAACTTTCATCAATTACGCAACAGGTCGAGACGATAACTATGGCGAGAAAGATGCTCTGTATAGGGGAAAGAGTGGCGGAAATTACTCGGATAAAAACCAAGGTAATGAATAGCGCAAGTGTAAAGTGGAGATAAATATCACCGCCGAGTGACTTTTCCAAAAATACCGGTATCTCAGCATGAATATTCAGTGTTTTTGCCAGTGATAGCGAAGCCGTACCAAGAGAAAGCAAGGCTAACATGAACAAGGCGATAGGCCGGTTTATTGAATAATGTTTTATCATCGAGATCACTCTAGCGCTCTCTTGCAGAGATTATTTTTCTCAGTATAACGTTGAGGGTTATAAATAATAGCTGCACAGGTAAATTTTAAGAGACCGTTTGATTTTAGATACTGGTAGGCTTCTCCTCGGCTTTGAGGATGAGCTAATGCTCTTGCGGCGTGATCAATAATGATAGTTCGCTGCGGCGCTGAAAAAATAGACCAATGGTTAAGGCCAATCTGGGAAAGTGTGTTGTTCACTTTGGGTGTAAAAGGCCCATATCTGTCGGCTTGCGCAAAATAGAGATCAATATTTTCCCCTTTCAACTGAGTTTCAATCACCAATAAATCAGCCCATGTGTCTGACCAAGTGGGTCTCAATAATGCACTCTCCAAGTAGGCCTTTTTTGCATTGAGCAAGCGGCTCTCTTTATCTACATCATCGCCTAAATAGGCTTCCCACTCATAGACCTTACCCAGTAAATTATGGTAATGAGGATGGTCTCTGTGGTGTTGTAGGGCCTTTAGTATCATGAGTTTGGTCTCATTCACTTGCTCTAAAGTTACACCATCACTGTGCTTTGTCCAGTAGTCGATATTTCTTTCTGTTGCTAGCGCGTAAATGGACGCCGTCAAAAAATGAAATGCAAAATAGAGAGTAACGAGTGCAGTTAGCCCAATGCTCAAACGCAAAGCATGGGCTAAAAAAGGGTGATTCACGACCTTCATGGTTATTTTTCTGGGCCGTAATAGGATTGATATTGATGATAACCGCTATAATTAGAGGCTTTTTTGGTGTTCAGTTTGTTCAATATGACGCCATCAATTCTCGCTCCTTGCTGCGTTAAGCGTCCGACCACATCTCTAGCCACTTTAGTACGTGTGTGTGGAGCATTGATCACGAGTATGGTCGAGTCCACGTACTGCGACAGCATAAATGCATCACTAACGGCTAAACATGGAGGTGTATCAATCACAATTCTGCTATAGCGTGTCTTTAGCTCTTCGAGTAGTGAGGCAAACTTAGGCGAGGAGATAAGTTCAAGAGGATTGTCTGTCACGACTCCTGCAGCCAAAACATCAAGCCCTGATTCTTCATCGGTATAGAGACACTCTTCTATGGTATGCGTACCTATGAGCAAGTTGCTCATTCCTGGCTGTGAACCAGAGATGCCAAAACGGTGTGCAACCGACGGTTTTCTCAAATCGCAGTCAATCAGCAGTGTTTTTTCCATTTGTGCCAGTGAAAAAGCCAAATTGATACTCGAGGTTGTTTTTCCTTCCTCTGGTAGTGAAGAAGTAACCATTACCACATGATGATCTTTGTTGGTGTTGGCAAGTAAATAACCAGTCCGAACGGTTCTAATCGCTTCTGTTAGCTCTCGGTGTTTCGAATCAAAATAGGTTTTTAGCGTTAGGGGGCCTCGAGTTTTAATTGCCGGTATAATACCGAGCAAGCTTAGTGATAACTGTTTTTCGACCTGTTTTACATCAAGGAATGTATCGTTTACCGCATCAGCAATGAAAGCAACAACACATGCCAAACCAAACGAAGCGACGAACGCTAATAATACAATCAGTTTACGGTTCGGCTTACTTGGGGCTAGGGGTGGATTGGCAAAATCGGTAAAACGAGCAATCGTAGCATTAAAGTCGCTCGATGCACTGGTCTCTTTTTGACGACTTAAAAAGAGATCAAACAGCTCTCGGTTTGTTTGGACTTCGCGCTTTAGCTCTGAATATCGTGCATTTTTTACGGAGAGGCTTTGAAACTCTGATTTGCGTTTCTCAAGTTCCCTGTGTAAAGAACTCTCTGCTTGCTTAGCAGCCTGTAACTCATTGTTGATCCCGTTTAGTAGCTGTTTTAGTTCGGAATTTAAATTGCGTTTAACAGAGGCTAGTTCGGCTTGAGCTGATTTTAGCTTTGGGTGTTTGTCACCATAACGTTTTGATAGTTCCGAGACTTTCTTTTCAGCTTGCACTTCAGCCAATTTGACATCTCGTATCGTCGGGTGGTTAGAGATCTCTGGGATAGATGCAAGGGCAGAGAGGTCACCATCTTGACGGCTGTACGTTTGAGCGACCAAATACAGAGTCTCAGCTGCAACGCGTCTGTCTCTCGTTTTATTCAATTGAGAGGTCAGTTCTTCAAGTTCTTGAGATGCTAGGCTTTCAACGCCTTGGATATCAACTAGTCCTTCAGATTTTAAAAATGTTTGTAGTTGAGCTTCTGACTTTTTTAGTTGTTCGCGCAAATCACCCATGCGGTTGTTGAGCCAGCTATTCGCCTTCAGTTCAACTTGAAGTTTGTCTTCGATATGACTATCCATAAAGACGTTACCAATCTCATTGGCAATTTGAGCCGATAATTTAGGGTCTTTACTGGTGTAGAAAATATTCACTAGTTGAGTTTTTCTTATTGGGCTAACTTCTAGCCCACGCTTAAACTTAGCCAGAACCAATCGGCTAGTCCGATAGTTTTGGTCTTCCTGTGATATTTCCGCTGGCTCTTTCTTGAACGATTTTAGAACAGGAAACCATTCCAATACATCGAATTTAAACCCAGTTTTTTGATTATTTTCTACAGTAGGGTCAAATTCTGGGTGGCTGGCAAGGTTAAGGCGTTTAATGACTTCCTCTGCGACTCGGTCTGATTTCAAGATCTCTATTTGAGTCAAATAGTATTCTTGGCTTTTGGTATCTAAACCATAGATGTCTTCAATCGAAACAGCTTTTGCTTGCTTCGATTCGATGATCAGTGAGGCGCGAGCGGTATATTGCGAAGGAATTGATAATGCAATCAATACGGCGATGGCGGTAACCATTGTAGAAAAAAGTAGAATACGCCATTTATAGTTGAGAAGAACATGAAAATACTGACGAATATCAATAACTTCATCTGAGTTCAAGTGATTTTTAATTAAAGAGTTTTCCATACAACTAAGTTACCTAAAAAAAGCTTTCTTCTACGGTGAGAATGTCACCAGGCTGAATTTTATGAAGCAATGTTACTTTTACTGGCTTGGCCTCAGGAGCATCACTTGATGATATATAGATCTTAGTTTTAGAGGCTCGCTCAGTGAATCCACCCGCAATCGTAATGGCTTTGTTTACGGTTAACCCCGGATGATACGGATAACTCCCGGATATTTTCACTTGTCCGTTGATAAAATAGGGACGATATTCGACTATGCTGACAAAAACATTGGGGTTAACCAGATACCCATCGATTAAACCATTGTGGATAGCAGTTTTTACTTCCTCAATCGTTTTTCCTTTCAGTTTAATTCGTCCCAAAAAAGGGTAATCAATGTTACCACTGTCACCCACACGCGTTTCAATAGATAACTCTGGTTCATCATAAACTTGAATCCGAATTTGATCCCCAACGCCTAACTTATAAAAACTCTCATTGGCCAATGTTGACCAGGAAAGACAACTCAATAGAATGACTAAGAAGTACTTCATCGTAAGTTACATCACACCTTCAATAGCAAAGTAATAAACATTTTGATCGTAGCTTAACGAACTGATGCTGGAATCTCTCGATTCAAGTTGGTAGCCGACTTTGAATGTTAGCCAACGACGAAAATCGTAGCTTAATGAAAGTGTTACCTTACTGGTGTCATCGTCGCGAGCAGTGCTGGTGTAATTCTCGCTTAATAGAGAATAATCGACGTTAGAAGAGATGATGTCACTCCAATTGTGTGTCCAATTTGCGTTATACACTTTGGTATCGATTGAATCACCTGTACCGTCAGTATCGGTTGATTTACGATTTGTTTTCAACTGCACTGCAGAGTATGTGCGGATGAGATAAGTGACATCAATATCCCATGAAAAAGAGTCGAAATCTTCCCTAGAAGAGGATTCAAAATCTTTATGTTGCATACCGACCTTGGCATTTCCCTGCAGTTTCCCTGTTGCGTCCCACGAGGTACCAACATATCCCATATAATGGGTGCTGTCTTTGAGAGTTGAGCCTGGGGCTATATCACTATAATGCCTATCATTAACGATAATTTGGAAAACCAACGATGTTTTTGGCAGCGCTTTATAGTATAGAGAGCTGTTGAATCGTAATTCATCCCAATTTTGGTATTGAGTAATATTTTGGTTGTTTTTATAGTCCAAATTGCCCCAGCCAAGGTTGGTTTCTATTCGACCTTTGGCGTCTTCACCACCAAAACCGTAACCGAGGTTGAAGTTATTGGTGTTGTATTCGTTGTACGACAAATTGAGTGTCGTATCGTTATCACCACGCTGTTCATGAGTTAATGCAAGAGCATAGCTGAAGTCAACTCGATGCTTGGAATTGAGCTCCCAGTCACTGGCTAAATCAAAGAAATGGTCAGTGTAGTTATCTTTGCTAGAGCTGAAAAAATCGCCTCTTTGTAGTCGATAACCTACGCGATGTTTCTGGCCACTTGTCGGCTCTATTGCTAAACCGATACCTGGTTCGAACACTGAATATTGGGAATGTTCGAGATCTTGTGACGCTTTTGCTAAGTTGTCGTTATAACCCGTTGATAAGTTTAAAAACGGTACAATAGCAATCCCTGACTCAGTCATAATTGGGTTAGGTTGCGGTTTTGCTTGTACGGCTGATAACGCAAAAAAAGCCAAACCAAAGGACGCGATTCTATTTAAATTAGTTGTTTTCATATGAGTATGCTTTATCCATTCTAGTAAGCATTCTTGCCTACAAATCCTTTAAATACGGTGAGAAATACGATTTTGATGTCGAACCACAACGACCATCTGTGTATATAGTCCAAATCAAATTGGACACGTTTTTCCATTTTATCTAGCGTATCGGTTTCACCACGCCAGCCATTAATTTGTGCCCAGCCAGTAATTCCTGGTTTTACTTTATGTCTCAGCATGTAGCGGTTAACGATCGTTCGATATTCTTCGTTGTGCGCTACGGCATGAGGGCGAGGGCCGACAATAGACATTCGACCTTGTAGCACATTAATAAACTGTGGTAGCTCATCTAATGATGTCTTTCGAATAAACGCACCAAAAGGAGTCACTCGGGGATCATTTTTTGTTGCTTGCGTCACTTTGTTCCCATTGTCCATGGCACGCATGCTTCTGAATTTCCATACTTTGATAGACTTTCCATCCAGCCCATAACGCATCTGTTTGAAAATAATGGGACCTGGTGAGCTGAGTTTCACGCCTACTGCAACTGCAATAAGGACAGGACTGATTAAAATCAAGATAAGACTACTTAAGACTAAATCTTCAAAACGTTTTAGCCACGTACCTAACCCATTGAACGGTGTGTCAAAAATACTAAAAGCATTAACATCGCCGATGGTATACCAACGCGAATGCAGTAAATTGAAGGTGAAAAAGTCTGGCACAATATAGGTATTCACTGTGCTATCCGAAAAGGCCTCTAGAATCTTGCTGATTCGATGCTGGGCTTGCATTGGTAGTGCTATGTACACACTTTTTACTTCACCGTTTTTGGCAAGTGTTAATGCATCATTAACTTTACCGAGCACTGGAATATCGCTTGCGATACGTTCATCACCCCTATCATCGTAAAAGCCAGTCAGTTTAATACCTAGCTCAGGGTTATTGATGAGATTTTTCGATAGTTCTAGGCCCTGCGGTGTCATGCCGATAATGACAGCTTTAGTGGTGTGATAACCTTTTTTATGTAGATAGTAAATGACTGTAAATGCGACGAAGCGCCAAAGCAGTAATAAAATAAATGATCCGACAAACCAAAAACCTAAAATTAAACGTGAGAAATCGCTTCCAGTTTTTGTGAAATAACCAACTAAAGTTAAGCAGCCAACAGTTGAAGCCCAACAAAAAGCAGTGTGTAGAGTTAAAACTCTAAGTTTTGTGGTTCGCCAACCGCTGTATATATCAAGGCTTTCAGCAATAAATGAATAAAAAATAACCCCTAAAAGTCCCACAGATATATAAGACATCGTAACGATATGTGAGTGAAACTTTAGTGTAATATACATTGTGATCAGTATTACTAAGCAATCTATCAGGCGGTAGAAAAATTTACCTTGATAGTTAGAAATACGGATCCTTCCTCTTTCACCCATTGTAGAAGCTCCTAACCGCTCAATTATTAAGGTAACGAATAATAATTATTTTTTAGCAGTGCATTCTCATATTAAGCTCCGACGACTTCAACTGATCAGGTGCATCAAAAATAAGACGCGATGTGTGATATATGGAATGGGTGACTGTATTTTGGGTTTTTCAATTTGAGATAGAGTACGGAGAGTCGGATAAGGTGATGTAATCACTTACTATTACTGCATTAACTTAATGTGGTCACCTTGTTAGAGGACCTTTATATAAGAGCTAGCTAATGTTTAAATAAAAATAATGGAGGGTATTTACGGTGTAAGAATTAAGGCTAAATTTGGTTGTGTTTTTATCTCTTCTTAATCTTATGGGTATTGCGACAGCTTAAGGGTAAGTCACGCTATATCGTGTGGGTTTATGATTCATTGCTAACACAAGGTTAAGTGAGACAGCCCCGAGCACAGACAGTGTGGCAATGGAAAACGAAACAAAAAAGGCAGAAGCAGCTAAAATTGAGCAATCTATAACCAACTGACTTTTGCCAACAGGGATCCCAAATTTATCTTGAATAAACAAACACAAGACATTAAAGCCACCCAAGCTGGAACGGTGACGAAAGAGAATTAACATGCCAAGACCCATTAATAATCCCCCGGCAATGGCGCAGTAAATTTCATTGACCATTTCCAAAGAAATTACCAAATAAAGATGGTCCGCAAAAATAGAGACTAGTGCGCCGGATAGCGCGCTGTTGATGGCAAAGCGATGACCAAATCGTTTCCAAGCCAAAATGTAAAAAGGGGTGTTAGCCAAAAAATAAATGCTACCAAATGAGGCTGGGACTAACTGGCTGATCAGCAGTGCTAAACCAGCGGTTCCACCTGTCAGTAAATGAGCGGACTGGAGAAAGAAGACGCCTTGTGCGACCAAAAAGGTTCCCGTTAAAATGGCAACCCAATCTTCTTTACGTGTGTGTGTTCGCATCGATAAATAATTTTAATAGCTAAGAATGGCGAGCATAGTAAAGAAAAAGTAATATTTTCGGTAGATAGAGAGTGAAAATTGAGGTAAACCTATGTAATTGCAGCTTTACAAGGTGTAAAGCAGAATGGTTGACATACTAACTCATCATTATCCAACTTACTGTTTAGCATGAGTTACCTCACTATCCATTATGAAAAAACTGCATGATAATTTCTGTAATTTGTTCTTTATGACCCAGATCAAATTATGTAGAATGTGCGCCATATTACGGTGACGAAAACGTTTGCTTTTGGTCGTTGTGTGGTTTTTTTGAAACTTTCAGTAAAATCTGAGTCAGGAGATACAGATGCTTAAGCGTGATATGAACATCGCAGATTACGATGCGGACCTGTTCGCAGCTATTCAAGAAGAGACTCTTCGTCAGGAAGAACACATTGAACTTATCGCTTCGGAAAACTACACAAGTCCACGTGTAATGGAAGCGCAAGGTTCACAGCTCACCAATAAATACGCTGAAGGTTACCCAGGTAAACGCTATTACGGTGGTTGTGAGTTTGTCGATAAAGTAGAAACACTGGCGATTGAACGTGCGTGTGAACTGTTTGGCGCAGACTATGCGAACGTGCAGCCGCATTCAGGCTCACAAGCAAACAACGCGGTTTATATGGCGTTGCTTAACGCAGGTGATACCGTATTAGGAATGAGCTTGGCACACGGTGGTCATTTGACTCACGGTTCTCCTGTCAACTTTTCCGGTAAGCTGTACAACATCATTCCTTATGGCATTGATGCAAAAGGTCAAATTAACTACGAAGAGATGGAAGCATTAGCGGTTGAGCATCAGCCAAAAATGATCATCGGTGGTTTCTCTGCTTATTCACAAGTTTGCGACTGGAAAAGAATGCGTGAAATTGCTGATAAAGTGGGCGCTTACTTGTTTGTTGATATGGCGCATGTAGCAGGTTTGATTGCGGCGGGTGTTTACCCTAACCCTGTTCCTCATGCCCACGTAGTGACGACCACTACCCACAAAACATTGGCAGGTCCTCGTGGTGGCCTTATTCTTTCGAATGCAGGTGAAGACTTATATAAGAAGCTTAACTCAGCCGTATTCCCTGGTGGTCAAGGTGGTCCTTTAATGCACGTTATCGCAGGTAAAGCGGTCGCGTTCAAAGAAGCTCTAGAACCAGAGTTCAAAGAGTATCAAAAACGCGTAGTCGCCAATGCGAAAGCGATGGTGGCCGAGTTTTTGGCTCGTGGTTACAACATTGTTTCAGGTTCCACAGAAAATCATCTGTTCCTTGTCGATTTGATCGATAAAAATATTACAGGTAAAGATGCTGATGCGGCATTGGGTGCGGCTAACATTACAGTGAACAAAAACTCTGTACCGAACGATCCGCGTAGCCCATTTGTCACCTCTGGCATCCGCGTGGGTTCTCCATCAATTACTCGCCGTGGTTTTACTGAAGCTGATGCGAAAGCACTAGCTGGATGGATGTGTGATATTTTGGACAACATGGGTGATGAATCTGTTATTCAAGCAACGAAGGCAAAAGTGTTAGAAATTTGTAAGCGTTTGCCTGTATACGCGTAGTTTTACGCACAATAAAATAAAGCTCCTAATATTCAGGAGCTTTTTTATTTGATCATTATTTATTTTATTGAGCACCAATAAGAAGAGTGGTCTCTTGCTGTTGAATGTGCTCTGCAGAATTATTTTGCAATGCTGAGCAATGTGCCTGACTTACATTGAAAAGAGTAATATTTAGTGCTCTCGTTAAATTTGCCTAAACCTTCACCATCACAATACTCAATATTAATATTGCGCATAGTATCAAGTGTCTTTTCGCTATTTAAGGCAAACTTAGAGCCGTCAGCGCAGACAATACGAACGCGGCCATCATCACTCACAGAGTAAATGTTGACTTCAGTATTACAAAGCTCAAAGGAGGCTTCACGATAGTTATCTTGCTGAGTATTAGATGCACAACCGGCCATTAAAGTGGCTGTAACAAGTGCTAATGTACTGATCGTTTTCATATTAATAAATCCCTAGCTTTGTTATCTATTTTCTATGTCGTTAGCCTATAGAACATAGAATCAATATTCAAGCTTCAATCATTAACCGAGCAGAGTCTCAAAAACCGATGAGTGAACATCGGCTTGATTGAACTTGTGCTGTGTGGTTATTTCACTTCTAGCCCTTTGGCTTGCATATCCGCATGATAGGAGGAACGTACGAACGGGCCACAGGCGGCGTGAGTAAATCCAAGCTCTAGTGCGATCTCTTTAAGTTCGTCAAATTCAGACGGTGGAACGTAGCGTTCAACTGGCAGGTGATGGCGACTCGGTGCTAAATATTGACCAAGAGTCAGCATTGTGACGTCGTGAGCGCGAAGATCTTTCAATACTTCCACTATCTCTTCTTTTGTTTCACCAAGCCCCATCATGATGCCTGATTTGGTAGGGATACTTGGATGTTGTTGCTTGAATTTCTTCAACAGTTCCAGTGACCATTTATAGTTTGCCCCAGGACGCGCCTTACGATATAGGCGTGGCGCGGTTTCTAAGTTGTGGTTAAACACATCCGGTGGGTTATCTTTCAGTAGTTCAAGGGCGATATCCATTCGGCCACGAAAATCCGGTACTAACGTTTCGATACGGATCTCTGGGTTTAATGCTCGAATTTCACGGTTACAGTCGGCAAAATGTTGGGCACCACCATCACGTAGGTCATCACGGTCAACTGAGGTGATAACCACGTATTTCAACTTCATATCCTTAATGGTTTGCGCCAGTTTTTGTGGTTCGTTTGTCTCTGGGGCATTTGGCCGTCCATGAGCAACGTCACAAAATGGGCACCGTCTTGTACAGATGGCGCCTAAAATCATAAAGGTGGCGGTTCCGTGGTTAAAGCATTCTGCTAGGTTAGGGCAAGACGCTTCTTCACACACCGAATGGAGATTATTTTTACGCATTGCCGATTTGATCTCTTGGATACGTTGGCTATCACTCGGCAGCTTGATTTTCATCCACTCGGGCTTACGCAAAACTTCTTTTTGTTCGGCGGCTGGCATATTTTTTACAGGAATTAATGCCATCTTATCAGCGTCGCGGTATTTAACGCCTTTTTCCATTTGGATCGGTTTGCTCATGCTTTTTACCTTTGAAGAGGTGCTTCTGTGCTGAATTCTACTTGCTCGTAAGCCAATATGTTAACGAGTTCTATTATAAGTTGTTTTTCTACGGTTTGTAGTTCTGTCGGGCCGCCCAGTTCACTGACTTGGGCCATTTCTAAACCCTGATAGCCACAAGGGTTAATGCGTAGGAAAGGGGAGAGATCCATGTTGACGTTTAGCGCTAAACCATGAAACGAACAACCTTTACGGATCCGTAACCCAAGAGAGCAGATTTTTTTCCCTTTGACATAGACACCAGGGGCATCCGGTCTTGCGGCTGAGTCAATACGGTATGCTTGCAAGGTATTGATCACGATCTGTTCAATTTTGGTCACTAACTCTCTTACACCTATTTTTTTGCGGCGTAAATCGATCAAGAAATAAGCCACCAGTTGGCCTGGACCATGGTAGGTAACTTGGCCGCCTCGGTCACTTTGTACCACTGGAATATCGCCAGTATTGAGAAGATGCTCAGCTTTACCTGCTTGGCCTTGGGTAAAAACTGGTTGATGTTCGACAAGCCAAACCTGATCCTGTGTGCTTTCGGTTCTTGTATCGGTAAATTCATGCATAGCTTCCCATACAGGAAGGTATTCTTGGCGACCCAGACGTTTTACAACAAGCGAATTTAACATCAGCGTGACTCATCTACCGTATAAATAAAGTTTTTGGATTATAAACTTCTTCCAGCGAATGGACTACTAATGAGGACGATAAATTTGTCCTTAGTGTGATGGGGTATATGCTAGCTATATGATTTATATTAAAAAAGCAGCCTAAGCTGCTTTCAAAAAAAATTGAATAAATCAAAAAATGAGAGGCTAGGCATCTCAATCACGGTTTTTGGGCTACAGAACCATACGTACGATATCGATCTCGCCTAGCTCTTTGTACAGTATTTCAACTTGCTCGATAGAGGTGGCGGTAATGTTAATCGATAAGGAGTGATAAGTCCCTTTTGCACTGGGTTTAACTCGTGGGCTGTAATCACCTGGAGCGTGACGTTGGATAACTTCAAGAACCTTCTCTGGAAGTTCGGGCTTTGCGTGGCCCATCACCTTGTAGGTAAATGAACAAGGAAACTCGAGTAAGTCTTTGAGTTTTGCATCAGAGTTGATAGTCAGCATAATGGAAACTCCCGTTGATAATTCGATTAGCGGTGGCGAATACTACAGCGAATGTTGATGGAACTCAATAATCACAAAGCCGCGGTAAGGCGGCTTTGTTTTATCTTCTACAAGGGATATCAGAATAACCCTTTGAAAAGCAATATAATGTAGTCCCAAAGACGGCTAAATATGCTGCCTTCATCCACATTTTCTAATGCCAAAAGAGGGTATTCAGCCACGTCTTTGCCATCAAGCTGGTAGTAAAGCTTACCGACCACATCACCTTGGCTTATTGGCGCTCTGAGCTCTTTTTCAAGAACAAAGCTTGCGCTGAGATCTTTCGCTTGACCGCGAGGCAGTGTAACGTAAGTATCTTCATTGACACCAAGCGCCACTTTATCTTTGTCACCCATCCAGATTTTTTCTTCGACGAATGTTTCACCTGCTTTGTGTGGCGCAACGGTTTCGAAGAATCTAAAGCCATAGCTCAGAAGTTTTTTGCTTTCTGATTTACGAGCATTTTCATCTTTGGTCCCCATAACCACAGCAACGAGGCGCATTTTCCCTTCCGTTGCAGAGCTAACTAAACTGTACCCAGCATTACTCGTATGACCGGTTTTAATACCATCTACGTTCATACTTTTATCCCACAGCAAACCATTTCGGTTGTACTGGGTAATCCCGTTATAGGTATATTTCTGCTCTGAATAAATACGGTACTCGTTTGGTACATCACGAATCAACGCTTGACCTAGTAGCGCCATGTCATATGGAGTTGAATAGAGATTTGGGTTATCTAGACCGTGTACGTTAGCAAAGTGCGTATTGCTCATTTTTAGTGAACTTGCCCACGCATTCATTAGGTCAACAAAAGCGTCTTCTGAGCCAGCAATGTGTTCAGCCATCGCCACGCAAGCGTCATTACCAGACTGAATGATGATACCTTTGTTCAGTTCTTCTACGGTAACGGTGGTGCCGACTTCAATAAACATTTTAGAAGAGTCAGGGAAGTTTTTAGCCCACGCATTTTTACTGACCACCACTTTATCTTGTGGAGAGATATTGCCACGTTTAAGTTCTTGGCCAATCACGTAGCTGGTCATCATTTTCGTCAAACTTGCAGGTGAAAGTTTGGTGTTCATCTCTTTTTCTGCCAGCACTTTACCTGAATGGTAGTCCATCAACACATAGCCTTTAGCGGCAATTTGAGGAGCATCAGGTATCACGATAGGCGCAGAAAATACTGAGCTAGTAAAGGTTGCAGAAAGCGCAATAGAAGACGCTAGAATCGGTTTTAAGAATGTGTGTTTTTTCATGAGGAATGCAAATTATCTTATTAACTGTCCATATCTTAACAGAAACGACCTATCAAACCAGAGCTTGAATCAAGATCACTGGATTTGATAAGTCACTGAGTGACGGGTTGCGCTTTGATGAAGGCGGTCTCGTAACCGAGTAATTTAACTTTTTCTAGCGTTTGTTGAGTCAGGGCATCGTCATTAAATGGCCCTAAAAATACGCGATGACTGCCATTCACACTGTCTACAAAGCTTTCAACCGTCAATGTTTGACTCAATTGTTCGGATAAAGTTCGTATTCTTTGCTCTGATTTTGCAGAGGCAACTTGGATGAGATATTGAGCCTTCTTTTTCTGTGGTGACGTCGTGATGGGTTTATCGATGGTGATGACTTCGATAGCCACATTCGCAGTCCCGGTTTGAACTACACCCAATTTGTAAGCGGCAGCGTAACTTAAATCAATAATTCGTCCCTCATGAAAGGGACCGCGATCGTTTACCCGAACGATCGCAGTTTTTTTGTTATCTAAATTCGTTACTTTAACGTAGCTGGGTAACGGCAACGTTTTATGGGCGGCCGTCATCGAATACATGTCGTAGATTTCACCGTTGGATGTCAGATGTCCATGAAACTTTTTTCCATACCACGAGGCTTGGCCTTTCTCTGTAAATCCTTTGGCCTCTTTGACAATGGTGTAGTTTATGCCTCTCAAAGTGTAATTCTTGTTGCCGCCCAAACTATAGGGTTCGTATTGCGGATGTGCATCTTCAATATGCTCAACCGAGAGTGGCGTGTTAGGGGCCACGTCGTCTGTTATTGAATAGCGGCTTGAAGAGCTACAACCGATGAGAAATAGACTCGTTAATATAAAGATAAATAGGGAGTTTCTCATGCTTAGGTTGCCTTAGAAAATGCTTTTCGGTGAGTGTGGATAGACATCAGTATGCCAAAGCCAGCCATGAGAGTGACCATGGAAGTACCACCATAGCTGATGAGGGCTAAGGGAACACCAACCACGGGTAAAATACCACTGACCATACCTATGTTTACAAAAACGTAAACAAAGAAGCTGAGTACAATACTTCCTGCCATCATTCGCCCAAAAGCCGTTTGCGCGTTGCTCGCGAGGTATAGACCACGTCCGATGATAAAGAGATAAATAGCGAGTAAACACAAGATGCCAATCATGCCCCACTCTTCAGCAATGACGGCAAAAATGAAGTCGGTGTGCCGCTCAGGTAAGAATTCAAGTTGCGACTGTGTGCCGTGTAGCCATCCTTTTCCTGACAACCCACCAGACCCAATGGCTATTTTACTCTGAATGATATGATAACCTGCACCGAGAGGATCGGATTCCGGATTGAAAAGTGTTCTGACTCGGGTTTTTTGATATTCACGCATCAGAAAGAACCAAAGCACAGGTATGAAGCCACCCAAAGCCACGGCGGCAGAAAAAATGATTCGCCAGCTTATTCCAGATAAGAAAATGACAAAAATGCCGGAGGCTGCAATCAATATTGAAGTGCCAAGATCGGGCTGCTTCGCGATTAGCACGGTAGGGATAAACACCATTAACAGCGAAACGACTAGGGTTTTAAAGGTGGGTGGAAGAGAACGTTTCCCTATGTAGCGAGCGACCATGAGAGGCACTGCGAGTTTAAGTAATTCTGAGGGCTGAAAACGAACAAAGCCTAAATTTAACCAGCGCTGAGCTCCCTTGGACGATTCGCCAAAAAACAGCACGCCGAGCAACAGCAGTACGCCACAGAAAAACATAAAGGGTGCAAGAGACTCATAAGTTCTTGGGGAAATTTGAGCAAGAAAGATCATCACACCGAGAGCCAGTACCATGCGCATGGCTTGGCGATCCATCATAGTTAAGCTCTGACCGCTGGCGCTGTACATCACGACCAGCCCAAACCCCATCAATAACAAAATACCCAGCAGTAATGGCAAGTCGATGTGCAAGCGCTCAAAAAGCGCTCGATTTTGTCCTGTTGAAGGATCCAGTTCCATTATTTTTCAGCCTCTTTACCTAGAATGGCGCGGTCAAATATTTTCCTAACAACAGGTCCACCATTGCCAGAACCTCCCCCTGCATTTTCGAGTACCAGAGTGACAATAAGCTGCGGGTCATCTACAGGCGCAAAGCCTGTGAATAGGGCATGGTCACGAAGGTGTTCGGCTAATTCATCGGCCTTATACACTTGGTTTTCTGCCAAGCCAAACACTTGCGCAGTTCCAGATTTTCCAGCGCTGACATATTTCATATTGGTAAATGAACGCCGTGCGGTTCCTTTTTTGCCGTGGTTTACAAGACGCATGCCATTGATTGCGATGTCCCAGTAGCGTTTCGGCACCCCTTCGATCGGTGGCGAAGTTTCTAATTCTGAAAGCTCTTGCCTGCTAAACTCTTCACCATTTTTGAGCGTCGAACGCAATAAATGCGGCGCAATCACTTTGCCGTGATTAACCAGCACGGAAGTCGCTTTGGCAATTTGCATCGGTGTTGATGTCCAATACCCTTGGCCAATGCCGACCGGAATCGTATCACCTTGATACCAAGGGGTTCGGTGACGTGCCATTTTCCACTCACGCGTTGGCATGTTCGCTTTGCCTTCTTCGTAAATGTCTAAACCTGTATAGTCACCAAAGCCAAATTTCATCATCCAACTAGAGAGACGATCAATACCCAAGTCGTAGGCGATTTGGTAAAAGAAGGTATCGACAGACTCTTCGAGTGCCTTATTAATGTCCACTCGACCATGTCCCCAGCGCAACCAGTCTCGGAAGGGCCGCGTTTTGGAGTTTGGTATTACCCAATAACCAGGATCATTACGTGTTGTTGTTGGGGTTATAACCCCTTCTTGAAGTGCAGCGACGGCAATAAAAGGTTTAATCGTTGAGCCGGGAGGGTAAATACCAAGTGTCGCTCGATTGACTAACGGGCGGTCTGGGTCATTGAGAAGTTCGTTGTAGGCGGCGCTAGAAATACCATGTACGAATGGGTTTGGATCGTAGCTTGGACTTGATGCCATGGTAAGGACACCGTTATCTTTTGGATCGAGCACTACAATTGAACCTCGACGGCCATCCAACAACTTGTGCACATAAAGCTGCAGATCAATGTCCAAGCTTAATACAATGTCTTTCCCTGCCACGGGAGGGACGTATTTTAAGGTGCGAATGATGCGTCCTCGGCTATTGACCTCAACTTCTTGGTAGCCAGCCGTGCCGTGCAGCACATCCTCATAAAAGCGTTCAATCCCCAGTTTGCCAATATCACGAGTGGCTTGGTAATTGGCTGAGCGCTCTTCGCGTTCTAGACGTTCCATATCTCGGTCATTGATTCTGGATACATAACCGATAACATGAGTGAGAACTTCACCATAGGGGTAGTAGCGCTTTAAGCTTGCGCTTACTGATACACCGGGAAACTTGTGCTGATTGACCGAAAAAATGGCCACTTCTTCTGGTGTTAACTGTGTCAAAAGCGGCACTGAATTAAACCGGCGTGTCTGACGACGCTCTTTTTCAAAGGTGGCAATTTTTTCTGGTGAGATGGTCAGGTATTGCTGTAAGCGCGTGATCGTATCATCCATATCGCGCACTTGCTCAGGTGTGATCTCTAAGTTGAATACTGGGCGGTTTTCCGCTAGTAGCACACCATTGCGGTCATAAATTAACCCTCGATTAGGCGCAATCGGGACGATTTTGATTCGGTTATCATTGGATCGCGTTTTGTAATCTTGATATTGGTTAATTTGAATATGGTACAAATTGGTAAGCAGAACGCCCACCAGCATGATGATCGCGATAAAAGAGACAATTGCTCGGTTGCGAAACAGCCGAGCTTCTGATTGGTAGTCACGAATTTGGCTACGCTTACGTAACATGAATAGTTATTCTCGGTGATAAGGGTGATTAGCCGTAATACTCCAAGCGCGGTACAAACTCTCTGCCATGACCACTCGAACCAAAGGGTGAGGAAGTGTCAACGGCGAAAGCGACCAGCTCTGCTCTGCGGCGGCTTTGCATGCAGGAGAAAGCCCTTCAGGGCCACCAATTAAAATCGATACATCACGGGCATCGAGCTTCCAACTTTCAAGTTGTTCCGCCAGTTGTTCGGTATCCCAACGTTTACCTGGAATATCGAGAGTAACAATTCGATTGCTTTTTGGCACGGCCGCGAGCATAGCTTCGCCTTCTTTTTGCAAAATTCTTGCAATATCCGCATTTTTGCCACGTTTGCCCGCTTGTATCTCCACTAATTCAAGCGGCATATCGTGTGGAAAACGTCGGCGGTACTCTTGAAAGCCTTCTTCTACCCATTTCGGCATTTTGGTACCAACGGCAATCAACTGAATTTTCAAAACTTAACTCCAAAGTTTTTCAAGCTGGTACAGATCACGGTGCTCTTCTTGCATAACATGCAACATGCTGCTGCCCATGTCTAGCACGACCCATTCGCCTTCACTTTCGCCATCCATACCCAGTGGTTCCATGCCCACTTTTTTGACTTCAGTTGCGACATGTTCGGCAATCGAGGCTACATGTCGTTTTGATGTGCCTGTGCAAATGATCATGTAATCGGTGATGCTAGATTTTCCCTTAACATCTAAGGTTTTGATATCAATGGCTTTCATATCGTCGGCTTTATCGGCAAGAAAGTCTTTCAATTCGTGGTGTTGCAAGCGTCATCTCCTTTAAAAATTGGTCTGGTTACTGACAAAATGGCGCGGAGTATAACACGCCTTCAAGCCAACTTTGATACAACGGACTGTGGCAAGCAAAATTCAATACTGATTTGCTGCAATATTGGCCAAGTTGAGGTTTCATACTGAGTTTTAGTTACTCTTTCGGCTTGGGTGAGTAATGCAATCAACTGTTTGAGTTTATCTCTCGATAGTCTTTTTAAGCTTGCCGCGTACCAAGGCCGCTTGGATTGCCAAATTCGGTACTTATCAAAGATTGAGCCAATCGGCATCTGGGTTAAATCTTGATGCATTTGCAGCAGCAGCAGCAGCTCTTTTTGTAGGCTACGTATCAGAATCACAGGCTCAGTGCCTTCGGTAATGAGCTGGCGTAAAATACGTTGTGACCGATTCGCTTGCCCTTCGAGCAGCGAATCGACCCAGTGAAAGACAGTGAAGTGGTTATGGCGGCTTAATGACTCTTCTAAGCGGATCAGCGTCAGTAAGCCATCTGGATAGAGTAGCGCGAGTTTTTCTAAGCTTTGAGATAGTGCGAACAGATTGCCTTCATGCCATTGCGCCAGCATCTGCACTGCTTCTTGATCAGGTTTTAGCCCCAATGCGCGGCAGCGCATCATGACAAATTGTGGCAGTTTGCTGATGTCCGGGGTTAAGCAACTCACCCAACATCCTAGGCTTGAGAGTGTCTTAAACCATTTAGTGCTTTCTTGTGCTTTGGTCAATTTCTCACCGATGATCACAAGTAGTACGTCAGGATGAAGCGATTGACCTAGGGCGACGAGCTCTTTCGCTGTTGCCGCATTTGCACCCGTTTCAGGTAATTCAATTTCAATGATTTTTTTGCTGGAAAATAAACTTAAAGCTTGGCAGCAGTCATAGACTTGATCCCAGTTTAAATGGGCATCGGCACTGAAACGATGGCGTTCTTCAAATCCTTGTTCTAATGCTTTTTTCTCTATCGCCACGCGTGATTCTTGCAGCAATAGCGGTTCGTTGCCAAACAGTAAGTAAAGCCCCATCAAGGGCTTGTTTAAGTGATCGGCCAGCTTGTCAGCAAATATTCTCATCACTCGCCTTTAGTTTGTCGCAGGAGCCGTGAATTGTGACGGTTCACTTTCCACGGTGTTTATCTCATAGGCCTGCTGGTCTGTTCGCTGCTGTTCATTTTCTTGTTGTTCAAGTTGATGTTCATTCGCTGCAATATCGGCTTTTAAACGTGCCATTTGGCGTAAAATTTGAGTTGCGGCTAGTTTGCGCATCTCATCTTCAATCATGTCTCGCTCTACCGATTTAGCGAGAGCGGTTAATGGGTTATCAAGATAGCTACGAGTCACACTGGTTGAAAACGTTTTTATCCCCACTTCAGGTAGGGTGACGCTATAGGAGGCGTTGAACGTCAATTCCAATTCAGCAGCACGAGTATTTTGATAAAGCGAGAGTGTCCGTTCACCAACACTCTCGCTTATTAGATAGATGTTTGGCACCGTCTCTGAGGGGGAAACAATCTCAATGTCACTCATTCGTAATTGATTTTTTACCATACGAGTGAAGGTACTGTATTGGTCGTAGCTGGTGACAGAGACTCGATTGAGCTCTTCAGGAACGGAGTAATCGCCACGAAGATGAAAGCCGCAAGCGGAGAGTAGGCTGCTCATAATAACAATTAACGATAATTTCAGAGAGTAAGACGAAATTTGGCGCATTGGGGTTAAGTTCTCATATATTTAGGTGACTTATCTTAGCGCTCTATAGCTCTGTGGGTAAGAACGCTAAGATAAATCAACAGGGCAGCGAGCTACCCTGTTGATAAACCAGTTATTACGACATTAGGCTGCGATATTAGTTCGCAACGATGTTCAGTAACTTACCTGGTACATAGATAACTTTACGAACGGTTAAGCCATCCGTAAATTTCATGACATTCTCGTCCGCTAAACCGAGTGCTTCAACCTGATCTTTACTTGCATCAGCGGCTACGGTCAGCTTACCACGAAGTTTTCCGTTAACTTGTAGGACGATCAGTTTTTCATCTTCCACTAGGGCGGATTCGTCGTAGGTCGGCCACACGGTATTATCTACATCACTCTCACCCAGTGCATTCCACAGTTCAAAGCTGATATGAGGAGTGATTGGGTAAAGCATGCTGACAACCGCTTTTAAAGCCTCGTCGAGAATGGCCCGATCTTGCACGGATTCTTGTGACGCTTTAGTGAGTTTATTCATCAACTCCATAATCGCAGCAATGGCGGTATTGAACGTCTGGCGGCGTGCAATATCGTCAGTCACTTTGGCGATGGTTTTATGCACATCACGACGCAGCGCTTTTTGTTCACCAGTAAGAGAGGCGCTATCTACCGCTTCAGCCACACCTTTAGCGCTATGTTCTGCAACCAGTTTCCAGACGCGTTTTAGGAAGCGGTTAGCACCTTCTACACCAGACTCTTGCCATTCAAGCGTCATGTCAGCCGGAGAGGCAAACATCATGAATAGACGAACCGTATCGGCGCCATACTTATCAACCATCTCTTGCGGGTCGATACCGTTGTTTTTCGACTTAGACATTTTGATCATGCCTGAGTGCTCAACGTTGCGGCCTTGGTTGTCTACGGCTTGAGTGATGCGGCCTTTACCGTCGCGTTCCACTTTTACGTCAGTTGGCGCTACCCACTCTTTGGTGCCTTTCTCGTTCGTGTGGTAGAACGCATCTGCCAATACCATGCCTTGGCAAAGTAGTTGCTTGAAAGGTTCATCTGAAGTGACATAGCCTGCATCACGCAATAGCTTATGGAAGAAGCGTGAGTAGAGCAGGTGCATACAAGCATGCTCAATACCACCGATGTATTGGTCTACTGGTAACCAGTAGTTTGCCTTCGCTGGGTCTAAAATATCGTCCGCTTGTGGTGAACAGTAACGAGCGTAATACCAAGATGACTCCATAAACGTATCGAAGGTATCGGTTTCACGTAGTGCAGGCTCGCCATTAAAGGTGGTTTTGGCCCATTCTTTGTCGGCTTTGATTGGGCTAGTTACACCATCCATCACAACATCTTCTGGTAGAATGACGGGCAGTTGATCAATTGGCACTGGGTGAACTTGGCCATCTTCAGTGGTCACCATAGGAATCGGCGCGCCCCAGTAACGTTGGCGAGAAACCCCCCAGTCACGTAGACGGAAATTAACGGTTTTCTTGCCTTTACCTTCAGCCTCCAGCTTGGCTGCAATAGCATCAAATGCTGCTTGGAAGGCTAAACCATCAAATTCGCCAGAACCAAACAGGACTCCTTTTTCAGTGTACGCAGCGCTAGAAACATCGACTTCAGAGCCATCTTCTGGTTTGATGACTGGAATGATGTCTAGGCCATATTTGGTGGCGAACTCAAAATCACGTTGGTCATGAGCAGGTACGGCCATCACCGCGCCTGTACCGTAATCCATCAGCACAAAGTTGGCGATATAAATAGGCACTTCACGACCATTTAAAGGATGAATGGCCGTTAAGCCTGTATCCATGCCTTTCTTTTCCATGGTCGCCAGTTCAGCTTCTGCAACTTTAGTGTTCTTACATTCGTCAATAAAAGAAGCTAAAGCAGGGTTATTTTGCGCTGCAATGGTCGCTAATGGATGACCAGCCGCAATGCCCACATAAGTGACACCCATCAAGGTATCAGGGCGAGTGGTATAGACGTCGAGATCTGAATGACCGTTGACACCAAACTTGAGCTCTACGCCTTCTGAGCGACCAATCCAGTTACGCTGCATGGTTTTGACCATTTCAGGCCAACCCTCTAAGTTCTCTAAATCGTCCAACAGTTCTTGTGCGTACGCGGTGATCTTAATAAACCATTGTGGGATCTCTTTTTGTTCTACTGGTGTATCACAACGCCAGCAGCAGCCATCTTCAACTTGCTCGTTAGCGAGAACGGTTTGGTCGTTTGGACACCAGTTAACGGAAGAGGTTTTCTTGTAGACTAAGCCTTTTTGATACAGCTTCGTGAAGAACTCTTGTTCCCAGCGGTAATATTCTGGCGTGCAAGTGGCGAATTCACGGCTCCAATCGTAGCCAAAACCCAGCAGTTTTAACTGGTTTTTCATGTACTGAATGTTTTCGTAGGTCCAAGGCGCTGGTGCCGTTTTGTTTTTTACAGCCGCATTTTCAGCGGGTAGGCCAAATGCGTCCCAACCAATGGGCTGCATGACGTTTTTACCTTGCAGACGTTGAAAACGAGAGACTACATCACCGATAGTATAGTTACGCACGTGACCCATGTGCAGTCGGCCACTTGGGTATGGGAACATAGAAAGACAGTAGAATTTTTCTTTATTTGGGTCTTCACTTACAACAAAGGTCTTGTTGTCATCCCAGTGCTGTTGAACTTTTTGTTCAATATCTTGCGGGTTATATTGCTCTTGCATCGATGATATCCGGTTATCTTGGAATTTGTGAGTTCGGTTAGAACAGAGTCTAATAGATCGACATAGAATACCTAAAGCAGGGGTACACAACAATAGCCAATCTGGTTTGATGGAGGTGGGTGATGCCAAAACGTAAAACAAGTTACGAAGAGATTGTGGATGACGTGATTGAAACGCTCAAACATAGTCCTGATGAAATGTCCCAAGTTTTGCAGACATCAGGTAAGGTTGTTGATGCTGCCAATAATCTCACCAAAGATGAATTGGCGCTTATTTCTGCCTATGTAAAAGCGGATCTCAAAGAATTCGCGGATAGCTTTGAAGAGAGCAGAAGCAGCCCATTTTCATTGATGATTACCAATTCAATTTGGCAGGGGCTTTTTGAAATCACCGATAAAACAAAAGTGGAATGGGTGGAATTGTTTCAAGATTTAGAACGACAAGGTTTGTATCAAGCGGGGGAGATGATAGGCCTTGGGATGTTAGTGTGTGACCATTGTGGACATAAAACCCAGTATAATCATCCAACTGAAATTATGCCTTGTATTCAATGTGGGCAAACGGCTTTTACTCGTCAGCCATTAAAACCTTAAGTGTTGCTGATAGAAAACCTCAAAAAGGCGCTGAAATGCGCCTTTTTGAGGTCAAGAATGAGGTGAGTGACGTCTTGTCCATCCGACGATCAAACTGAGTAACACCCAGACGTAGAGCGGCCAAGTGCCGACAGCGTGATACGGCGTCTCTCCTTTGGTCGACGTGATGGTTGCTTTCAATACGGCCGTTTCAAATTGTGGGATCTGCTGCGTTATTTTACCTTTGTGATCCGTCACGGCGGTGACACCATTGTTGGTTGAACGAATGAGCGGTTTACCCAGCTCTAAAGCTCTCATCCGAGCAATCTCCATATGTTGCAATGGGCCATTTGAATGCCCAAACCACGCATCGTTAGAGAGGGTTAAGATAAAATCTGTTTCATCAGTGACATTTGCTCTGACTTGTTCATTGAAGATGATTTCATAGCACAGTGCCGCGGCTAGGTGTCTACCCTTGGCAATCAGATTCGGTTGAATATAGTCACCACGGCTAAATGAAGACATCGGCAAGTTGAAAAAGGGTGCGATGGGCCTGAGCCAATCTTCAAATGGCACAAACTCACCAAATGGCAATAAATGATGCTTATGGTAGCGAGCGTCAGAGTCATAACGGTAGTCGCCATAAGGGTTGGTGCCAAGTACCAGAATGCTGTTGTAAAAAGATCGCTCTGGGCTTTGGTTGAGCACGCCTGTGACAATCGCACTGTCGTTCATTTTTGCCGCAGTATCTAAGTTACTCAAATAGGAAGGGATCTCGAATTCAAATGCGGGAATCGCCGCTTCTGGCCATACGATAATATCTGCGTCCCAGTTTTCTCGACTGAGATCGGTGTAGGCCATAATGGTTGGCCAGCGCTGATTGGGAAGCCATTTTTCCGCTTGCTTAATATTACCTTGAATCAGTGCGACGCGAGTTTGTGTGCTGGGATCGGGAGTGACCCAATCGAAATTGCGTAGTCCAAACCCCGTCGCCAATATGGTCAGAGGAATGAGCACGAGTATCCAAGAGCGCTTAAGCCACGTCATGGTTAGAGCGCTAGAACAGAGGAGCGTGAAGAAGGTGACCAGCTCAACGCCTCCCAGTGGTGCGAAACTGGCAAGCGGGCTATCAATTTGACTATAACCAAGCCATAACCAAGGAAAGCCGGTCATCACCCAGCCTCGAAGCCAATCGGTAATTAGCCAAAGCGCAGGGGTGGCTAATAAAAAATGGCTGATGGTGTTATGACGAAAAAAACGGTTGAGTAAGCCAGCGAAAAGCCCAGAATAAAGGGCTAAATAACCGACCAGTAATGACATCAGGAACAGGCTGGCAATTTTGGGCATACCACCAAAGGTATCAATACTGACGTGCACCCAACTGATGCCAAAAGCAAAAAAACCTAAGCCCCAGCAGTAACCGATCCACGCTGCTTTTTTAGCTGGTTGCTGATTAATGAGCAACAATAGCAACATCGGGGTGAGTATGGCCAGCGGCCAAAACTGATAAGGAGCAAAAGCGAGTGGGGTTAATGCGCCAACAAAAGCGGCCGCAAGCGGCCGCATTAGGCGATGAAAAAGTGCTTTAATCATCTATCTCATTCTGCTGATGTGAATGGGGTTATGTCACTCTTCTGCTATCACTGGAAGTGATTCAAGATCAGGAATAGTGACTTGCAGTTGAACCACTCGGCGGTTATCTGCTGCGGTGACTTTAAAGCTGTATTTGTCGATCTCTACAACTTCGCCACGGCTTGGCAGGTGGCCAAAGGCCGTCATCACCAATCCCCCTACAGTATCCACTTCTTCATCGCTGAACTTAGTACCAAAGGTTTCGTTAAACTCTTCGATGGTAGTCAGCGCTTTAACTGCAAAAGTATGTTTGCTGAGTTTACGGATATCCAATTGTTCTTCATCATCGAACTCGTCTTCAATGTCGCCAACGATTTCTTCCAAAATATCTTCAATGGTCACTAAGCCAGACACGCCACCGAATTCATCCACGACGATTGCCATGTGGTAACGCTCCTCTCGGAACTCCTTCAATAAGCGATCAACCCGTTTACTTTCTGGTACCACGACTGCCGGGCGGATCACTTCTAAAATGTTAAAAGGTGCACTGTCTGAACCTAAATATTTGAGTAAGTCCTTCGCTAGTAGAATGCCTTCAACATGGTCTTTATCTTCACTGATCACTGGATAACGTGAGTGCTGAGCATCGGTGATCAGCGCAATTAAGGTATCCAAGTCATCGTTTTTATCGATAGTGACCATTTGTGAGCGTGGGATCATAATATCACGCACGCGCATCTCAGAAATCTCCATCACACCTTCAAGCATATCTCTTGTGTCATGGTCGATAAGGTCATTGATTTCAGAGTCGCGGATCACATCTACAAGCTCTTGGCGATCTCTCGGATCACCTTGAAATAATTGGCCTAGGCGTTCAAAGAAGGACTTTCTACTCGGACCTTCAGAATTCTGGGGGTTATCTTCGTTCATTGTTTCTCTAATTTTCCTCGCTATCAGATGTGTGATAGCACACGTATCGTACCGACTTTAGCGGTACTAGCTTCATTATCTGGAGCTATTCCTTCTCAGCAATATACGGGTCTTCAAAGCCCATTTTTTGCAGAATTTCAGTTTCAAGAGATTCCATCTCTTCGGCTTCATCATCATCGATATGATCATAACCTAGCAGATGTAGACTGCCGTGTACAACCATATGAGCCCAGTGTGCCATCAACGGTTTTTGTTGCTCATCGGCTTCTTGTTCCACCACTTGACGGCAAATGACAAGGTCACCGAGCAGATCCAACTCTATGCCCGGAGGCATCTCAAAAGGGAAGGATAGCACGTTGGTCGGCTTATCTTTTCCTCGGTAATCGTGATTGAGCTGTTGACTCTCTTCTGAATCAACAATTCGCACAGTGACTTCCGCTTGTTCCTGAAATGGGGTCACCGCGTGAGTTAACCAATAGCTGAACTCATCAAAAGTAGGTAACCCTTGCTCATTTTTGACCGCTAATTGTAAATCTAGTTCGATACTCATTATTCACCAACGTTTTTTGTTGCGGTTACTGTATTCACTTCAGTAGAAACATCCACAGACTTTACTTCTCGCTCTTCACGACGACGTTGCTCTTGAGCTTTACGCTCTTTTTGGTCCTGAGCTTCCCATTTTTCGTAAGCGTTGACGATACGAGCAACCACTGGATGACGTACGACATCATCAGACAAAAAGAAGTTGAAGCTGATTTCGTCAACTTCATTGAGCACTTCAATGGCATGGCGAAGACCTGAACGAGCGCCACGCGGCAAATCGATTTGTGTCACATCACCCGTAATAACAGCTCTCGAATTAAACCCAATCCGTGTCAGGAACATTTTCATCTGTTCAACGGTAGTGTTTTGGCTTTCATCTAAAATAATAAAAGCATCGTTGAGCGTACGTCCGCGCATGTAAGCGAGTGGCGCAACTTCAATCACATTGCGTTCAATGAGCTTTTCTACTCGCTCAAAGCCAAGCATTTCAAACAACGCGTCATAAAGTGGTCGTAGGTATGGGTCGACTTTTTGGCTTAAATCACCGGGTAGAAAGCCCAATTTTTCACCTGCTTCAACCGCCGGGCGTGTTAACAAAATTCGACGAACTTCTTGGCGCTCTAGCGCATCAACTGCAGCGGCAACGGCTAAGTAGGTTTTACCTGTCCCTGCAGGGCCAATACCAAAGCTGATGTCGTGCGTCACCATGTTAACGAGATACTGAGCTTGGTTAGGCGTACGCGGTTTGATCAGCCCTTTTTTGGTCTTAATGAAGACTTCTTTGCCATGTTGAATACTTGATTCAGACGGCTGCTCAAGGATCCCTGAATCTTTGATGGCTAGATGAATTTGCTCTGGTTCGATATCGGGAATTTGACCACGTATGGGTGAGGTATTAACGTACAAAGATTTGATAATATCCAACGCAGCAGCGGCAGTGTGTGGTTTACCGACTATGGTGAAAAACTGGCTGCGGTGATTAATTTCAACACCAAGACGGCGTTCTAATTGTTTGATGTTGTCATCGAATGGACCGCACAGGCTAGCAAGACGGCGGTTGTCTGAAGGTTCTAGATCTATCTCTAGCGTAACAATTTTATTGCTCAATGTTGCCTCTCAGTTTGCCATGGTACGATGCCCGATTACGACCGGGCACCGTATGACATTATGCTTAAACCTAAGGTGTAAAAGTGGCTACCCCTAGCTCATTTTCTCGACGTGTTTTCGCCATCATTTGCGTTGGTGAAATCACGGTGCGAAGATCCATCTCTTGTTCAGTGCGAACGAGTTCACCACGCAGTGAGTTGGCAAACACATCGACAATTTTCACATCGACAAATTGGCCAATCAGATCGGCGGAGCCTTCAAAGTTAACGACACGGTTATTTTCGGTACGGGCGCGAAGCTCCATGAGATTTTTCTTAGATGGGCCTTCGACTAATACACGTTGTTCTGTACCTAACATCAAACGTGAGTAACGCATCGCTTGTGCGTTGATCGTTTGTTGCAGTTCATATAAACGCTCTTTTTTGGCGTCTTCTGATAAATCACATGGATAATCAGCGGCTGGCGTACCCGGGCGAGGGGAGAAGATAAAGCTGAAGCTCATATCAAAATCAACGTCTTTAATCAGCTTCATTGTATCTTGAAAGTCTTTATCTGTTTCACCGGGGAAACCGACAATAAAATCAGAACTGATTTGGATCTCTGGGCGTGCCTTACGCAGTTTGCGAATAATCGATTTGTACTCAATCGCGGTGTGTGGGCGCTTCATCATGGTTAAGATTCGATCTGACCCACTTTGTACCGGAAGATGCAGGAAACTCACCAGTTCAGGTGTGTCTTCATAAACGGCAATGATATCGTCGGTAAATTCAAGTGGATGGCTGGTGGTGAATCGAATGCGATCAATGCCATCAATGGAGGCGACTAAGCGCAGCAGATTGGCAAATGAACAGATTTCACCATCGTGCATAGGGCCACGGTATGCGTTAACATTTTGCCCCAAAAGATTGACTTCGCGCACACCTTGCGCCGCGAGTTGCGCGATTTCATACAACACATCATCCATCGGGCGACTGACTTCTTCACCACGAGTGTAAGGTACTACGCAGTAAGTGCAGTATTTTGAACACCCTTCCATAATAGAGACGAATGCGGTTGCGCCGTCTGCTTTTGGTTCTGGTAAACGGTCGAATTTTTCAATCTCTGGGAACGAAATGTCCATGACTGGCGCATCGTTGGTTTGCGATTGTTTTATCATTTCTGGCAAGCGGTGTAGGGTTTGCGGGCCAAAAATAACATCAACAAAGGGAGCGCGTTCACGAATGTGATCACCTTCTTGGGTTGCAACACAGCCGCCAACGCCAATTACGACGCCTGGTTTTTTATCTTTCAATGTTTTCCAGCGACCTAGCTGATGAAAGACTTTCTCTTGTGCTTTTTCACGGATCGAACAGGTGTTAAGTAATAATACATCTGCTTCCTCTGGCTCTTCCGTTAGCTCGTAGCCGTTTGCAGCGTTAAGCAGGTCGGCCATTTTTGATGAATCGTATTCGTTCATCTGGCAGCCCCAGGTTTTAATTAGCAGTTTCTTACTCATCTCACTTTCGCTCGTCTTATTGGTCTAAATTGGTTGAACTAATGCTCAAATTGTAGCCGCCATCTCGGCGGTAAGCCGCGTATTGTACTGCTTTAAAAAGTCACTGACTAGTCATCCAATAAAATCTCTCACATGTTCCGTCATCTCTAGATTTTTACCATAGAAAGTGCAGGGTTTTTGTGTAAAAAAATTCGCAAAAAAGAGCTGAAAACGTACAATGAAAATCGACTCAAAACTCAGACGATTAAGTATAAACAATGAACAATTTTGACGTGGTGGTGATTGGCGGTGGCATGGTTGGGGCAGCAGTGGCTATAGGCTTTGCTAAGCAAGGTCGCACGGTTGCTCTGGTTGAGGGTATAGAGCCTGAAGCGTTTACAATAGACCAAGCAATGGATCTGCGCGTTTCTGCCATTTCGCAAACTTCGGTTCAGTTACTTACTGACTTAGGCGCATGGGATGAAATTATGCAAATGCGTGTTTGCCCTTATCGCCGCCTAGAAACCTGGGAGCACCCAGAGTGCCGTACTCGTTTTCATAGCGATGCACTGGGCCTCCCTCAGCTGGGTTATATGGTCGAAAATCGTCTTATTCAGATCGGATTGTGGGGGCAATTTGCGCACTATCCGAATTTGCAGGTTTTTTGTCCTGATAAGCTCAAACACATTGTGTTTGGCCAACAAAATAGCGTGCTTTTAGAGTCAGGCGCAACTCTTACTGCAACTTGGGTGATTGGTGCGGATGGTGCAAATTCTCTTGTGCGGCAGCTGGCGGGAATTGGTATTACCGCGTGGGATTATCGACATCATTGCATGTTGATCAATGTCGAAACTCATCAACCTCAGCAAGATATTACGTGGCAGCAATTTTTTCCATCCGGCCCGCGCTCGTTTCTTCCTTTGCCGGGTAATCAAGCTTCTTTGGTATGGTATGACTCACCAAAACGAATTCGCCAATTGTGTGCGATGAACAAGCAGCACTTAAGGGAGCAAGTGTTGGCCTCTTTTCCTGAGGAACTAGGCGATATTAACGTGTTGCAGTGTGGGGCATTTCCCCTCACTCGTCGTCATGCTCAGACGTATGCGAAACGGCAATGTGTTTTGGTTGGCGATTCAGCACACACGATTAACCCTCTGGCTGGGCAAGGGGTGAATTTAGGGTTTAAAGATGTAAAAGCGTTATTAGCTGTGACACAAAATCAAGAAGCTTTAACACAAGCGCAATTACGGAATTATGAAACATGCAGAAGGCCGGATAACTTAGTGATGCAATCAGGAATGGATCTGTTTTATAAAACGTTCAGCAACGAGGTTTTGCCAGCAAAGTTGGTGCGCAACGCGGTATTGAAGTTGGCCGAACATTCAGGCCCAGTGAAGGAAAAACTGTTGAAATACGCGTTAGGTTTGTAGTGCGATTTGAGCTGTTTTTGTAGAAACAAAAAACGCTGCAGATCAGCAGCGTTTTTTACGTAATAAAAATTTTAACGAATTACTTAGTTACACGTAGAACCGGTGTTTCACCAACAACGACGGTGCCAGAAAGCTTGTTCAGCTCTTTGATTTCGTCCATGTTAGAGATAACAACAGGTGTTAGTGTTGATTTTGCTTTCTCTTCAAGAAGCGCTAGGTCGAATTCGATAACAGTATCGCCTGCTTTAACCGCTTGGCCTTCTTGAGCGATACGAGTAAAACCTTCACCTTTTAGTTCAACTGTGTCGATACCAAAGTGAACGAATAACTCAACACCGTCATCAGACTCGATTGAAAACGCATGGTTAGTTTCGAAAATCTTACCGATAGTGCCGTTAACTGGAGCTACCATTTTGTTACCTGATGGTTTAATCGCAATACCATCACCAACAATTTTCTCAGCGAAAACAACATCTGGCACATCTTCGATATTGACGATTTCACCAGAAAGAGGGGCAATAATTTCAATCGCACCTGCATCTGAGCTGTCGTCAGATACTAGCTTCTTAAGTTTATCAAACAGACCCATTGTGTCATGCTCCTAACGTTTAATTTTATTCTGTCGAATTATAGTATACCAATCGCCAACAATAGACGACCTATTTTTAGTCGTCTATCTCATTGGTATTAGCGAATTATTGCGTTTTCTCTGCGATGAATTTTTCCACACAAGCTTCGATTTCAGCTGCGGTTGGGAAAGAGAGTGCTTCTTCTGCCATCGCTTTAACTTCGGCGAAGTTTGAGTTGCGGATCACTTTCTTCACTTTAGGAATAGAGATACCACTCATAGAGAATTCATCGAGTCCCATACCAAGTAGAAGTAGCGTTGCACGTTCATCACCCGCTAACTCGCCACACATACCCGTCCATTTACCTTCGGCGTGTGAGGCATCAATCACTTGCTTAATCACGGTTAAAACCGCTGGAGAAAGTGGGTTATACAGGTGTGAAATCATTTCGTTACCACGGTCAACAGCAAGAGTGTATTGGGTTAAATCATTGGTACCGATAGAGAAAAATGACACTTCTTTTGCCAAGTGGTGCGCAATTGCCGCTGCCGCAGGTGTTTCAACCATAACGCCGATTTCGATATTTTCATCGAACGCTAAGCCTTCAGTGCGAAGTTCTTCTTTGTATTCTTCAATGGCGTTTTTAAGCTCACGAATTTCTTCTACAGAGATGATCATCGGGAACATAATACGCAGTTTACCATGCGCAGATGCACGCAGAATGCCACGAAGCTGATCTCGTAAGATGTCACGACGGTCTAAGCTGATGCGAATCGCGCGCCAGCCCAAGAATGGGTTCATCTCTTTTGGTAGATCCATGTACGGAAGATCTTTATCACCACCGATATCCATGGTACGGATAATCACCGCTTCACCACTCATCGCTTCTGCAACTTCTTTATACGCTTGGTATTGCTCATCTTCAGTTGGTAGCGCGCTACGGTCCATGAATAAAAATTCAGTACGATATAAGCCAACGCCTTCACCACCGTTGCGTAAAATACCATCGCAGTCTTTTACTGTGCCGATGTTACCGCATACTTCAACTTGGTGGCCATCGAGTGTGATAGCAGGTAGGTCTTTTAGTTTTGCGAGCTCTTCTTTTTCCGCAGCAAAATCATCACGAATTTTTTTCGCTTCTTCAAGCTGTGCTTCTGAAGGATTAATGATGATTTTGTTGTTCATGGCGTCAAGAACAAGCATGTCGCCATTCTTTACTTTCTTAGTGATGTCGTTAGTACCAACAATCGCTGGAAGCTCAAGTGAACGTGCCATGATTGAAGTATGAGATGTACGGCCACCGATATCACAAGCAAAACCCAGCACGTAATCAAGATTGATTTGTGCAGTTTCAGAAGGCGTTAAATCATAAGCAACAAGAATTACTTGTTCGTTAATATCACTCAGTGAAACGATATTGATGCCGAGTGCATTTTTAACAAAGCGCGTACCGATATCGCGGATGTCTGTCGCGCGTTCTTTTAGATATTCATCATCAAGAGATTCTAGGGCAGCAGCCTGCTCTTCGATCACTGTATAGATCGCGTTGTCTGCATGCATTTTGTCATTTTTGATGAGTGCTAAAATTTCTTCTTCTAGCTCTTCATCTTCAAGCAACATGATGTGGCCTTCAAAGATGGCTTCTTTTTCTTCACCAAATGTTTCAAGTGCTTTTTGTTTGATCACTTCTAGCTGAGCAGAAGATTTATTACGAGCGTTATAAAAACACTGAACTTCTGCTTCTACTTGGTCATCTGAAATAGAGTGAGTATTTAGGACAATTTCATCTTCTTGAAGTAGCAGTGCTTTACCAAAAGCAATGCCTGGAGATGCTAGGATGCCTGAAATCATAGCGTTACCTTAAATTGGTCAACTGTAAACGGGAGAATGTGGACTATTGCGCTAACGGTAATTAGTAGCTCAAAATGTAGACTATTTCCAACAAAGCCATTTTGTTTTCACAAAATGGCTTTGAAAATAGTGGACCGGATTAATGTAGTTGGTCCATGAGAGCAACTAGGTGATCTACCGCTTGCTTAGCTTGAGGGCCTTCAGCAGAAATAGTCACAACGGTACCTTTTACTAGGCCAAGAGTTTGAAGTTTGAATAGGCTCTTAGCACTTGCGCTTTTGCCGTTAGAAGTCACTGTGATGTCTGCATCGAATACTTTTGCTTCTTTAACGAACTGCGCAGCAGGACGAGTGTGAAGGCCATTTTCTGCAGTGATTTCTACTTGCTTCTCGTACATGTTATATACCCCAATTGATTTATTTTTTGTTAGTTTCTTCACCAGAACAGCTTAACTGCTAATCAACGGTTCTGCTAGCAGAGTAACGCTGTTTTAGTGTCATAGCTGATACTGATTTAAATTTCATAATCACGATTTCAATCTATGTTGTCATTCGTCATTATAGTTAATACGTTTCTGACTTCTTTATTTTGAAGCTTAAAATAAAACGAGGTGATATTACCAAAGGTGAGGCAAGGATCAACAAAAAAGCCCCTGCATGGGGCTTTTTTAAACGAAAATTTGATTTAACCACCTATTACTGTTGGTTCTCTTTCTCGGTAAATAGGCCAGAAAATAGTGCGGTGCTCAGATAACGCTCACCTGAACTTGGTAGTACCGCTACAATTATTTTTCCTTTAAATTCAGGTAGTTCTGCTAATCTATTCGCTGCTACAATAGCTGCGCCTGATGAAATTCCAGCCAAAATACCTTCCTCTTCCATGAGGCGTCTTGCCATTTCAATCGCTTCTTCTGAAGTCACGGCTTCAATACGGTCAATGAGGGATAAATCGAGGTTGCCAGGAATAAATCCCGCTCCTATACCTTGGATTTTGTGTGGTGCAGGTTTAATTTCATCCCCAGCAAGTGCTTGAGCAATGACTGGCGACTCCGCAGGTTCAACCGCAACTGAGATGATAGCCTTGCCTTTTTGGCCCTTAATGTAGCGGCTGGTGCCCGTTAAAGTACCACCAGTTCCGACACCTGCAACGAACACGTCAATCTCACCATCAGTTGCATCCCAGATTTCGGGCCCTGTTGTTTTTTCGTGGATTTGTGGGTTGGCTGGGTTATTGAATTGCTGCAGCAACAAGTATTTTTCAGGGTTGCTGGCAACAATTTCTTCTGCTTTAGCAATTGCGCCTTTCATGCCTTTCGCCGCTTCGGTGAGTTCAAGGTTGGCTCCTAAAGCTTTAAGCAGTTTACGGCGCTCTAAACTCATTGATTCAGGCATAGTAAGCGTCAACTTATAACCACGAGCTGCTGCAACAAACGCAAGAGCAACACCGGTGTTACCGCTGGTTGGCTCTACAAGTTCAACGCCAGGTTTCAGTGTGCCAGCTTTTTCTGCTTCCCAAATCATGTTGGCACCGATACGGCACTTCACGCTAAAGCTTGGGTTGCGCGCTTCAATTTTCGCCAGTACCTTACCTTTGCTGACTTTGTTTAAGCGAACAAGAGGAGTGTTACCAATAGTCAGAGAGTTGTCTTCGTAAATTTTGCTCATTGCGATATTCCTTTATTACACACGTTATGCGTGTCTGGTTGTGTGATAAGACACGTGAGTGGATACAGGTGCAGAATAGGTGTTAACCTTAAAACGTAAAAGGATTAAAAAGTTATAACTTATAGAGGGATATGCAGGTTGAATCTCCCTCGCACCATCACTGCAGTTTGTTTTTAAATTCACCAACCCACATGGCTGTTGCACCGCATACAGCAACCGGCATAACGATTAAGTTAACAATGGGTATGGTGGTAAAAATCGACACTAAAACACCAAAGCTATACGCCTTGGTCTGTTTTTGTTTCAAATTGTGTCTCATCTGGTTAAAGCTCACTTTGTGGTTGTCAAATGGGTAGTCACAGTATTGGATGGCTAACATCCATGCAGTGAAAATGAACCACAGCAAAGGGCCTAAGGTTTGTCCTAAGGCAGGAATTAGGAGCAATAAGAACAAACCGATTGCTTTGGGTAAGATATAGATTAATTTTCGCCACTCTCTTGCGAGGATACGTGGGATGTCTTTGACCATAGACCAGATGCCATCGCTGTTGATTGGAGCGCCAATTAATCTTTCTTCCACTTTTTCTGCGAGTAGCCCATTAAATGGTGCAGCGACGAAGTTAGCCAGCGTACTGAAGAAATAGGAGAACGTGGCTAAGATAGTGATCGCGAGCAATGGCCATAAAACGTAACTTAGCCAAGATAAAAAATCAGGGATTTGACCAATAAACTGTTCTATCCACGTATTGAGATGATTGAATAAGTAAAAAAGAGCGCTGCCGACGAGAATGATGTTGATGAGTAATGGCAGAATCACAAAGCGTCGAATGCCGGGGGTCAGTGCTAGCTCTAGACCAAAAAAGAAGTATCCAAAACCTGAACGTTGCTTAAGTGTCATACCGTTATCCATGTGAATATCTGTTAATCAATACTAAAAAGCTATTCTACTCAACCTGCCGAAGAAGAAAAGCGTGGTGAAAATCACATCATGTATTGAACTTCTCACATTAAGTTGTTCTAAATCGGTACAAACTTTTGGTAAAGTACCCCGATAGACCGATATAACCCACGTTGGTGACACGTTCAATTCAAGCTGGTAAAGCTGAGAATAACCATGCATCGAGAAACTGAGAGTGAAACATGCAGGAATTGCGATTCGTACTCATAATTGTTGGCGCGCTAGCGATAGCCGCGTTGCTATTTCATGGTCTTTGGACCAGTAAGAAAGAAGGGAAGTCCAAGTTTGAGGATAAGCCTCTTGGTAAAATTGATGTTGATCACGATGATACACAATCTGCGACCCAGCGTTCATTTGCTCCGGAAGATGATTTCGAAATTATTCGCAAAGTACGTAAAGAGCCAGATTTTAGTGAAGCGGTTGACCCTCTCATTGACGGTTATTCACCAAGCTTTGAACCTGAAAATGTGCTTGATGAACTCGATGATGTGCCCTCAATATCGATGAAAACCGAATCCCCAAGTCTCAGTGAACAAGATGATGTCATTGCTGACGATAATCAAAAATCCGACGTTCAAGAAGCCGAAATGGAAGTTATTGTGCTGAATGTGCATTGTGCGGGAAATGATCCCTTTGTCGGCACTAAGCTTTTTGACAGTATGCAGCAAAACGGCCTTCTTTATGGTGAGATGGATATTTTCCATCGGCATGCCGATCTGTCAGGTACAGGGAAAGTGCTGTTTAGTGTTGCCAACATGATGCAACCCGGTACATTGGCACATCATGATCCTGCGGAGTTTACTACTCGCGGTATCTCATTCTTCATGACACTGCCTTGCTACGGCGAGCCTGATCAAAATTTCAAATTAATGCTTAAAACCGCTCAGCAAATCGCCGATGATTTAGGTGGTAATGTATTGGATGATGCGCGTAATTTAATGACGCCAGATCGATTGGCTGCCTACCGACGCCAAATCCAAGAGTTTAAAAGCGCACGCAACGCGTAGAATAAACATCGACCATTAAGGGCTCCTAGTCGGAGCCTTTTTTCATGATCCGAGAGAATTATGATGCAAACAATAGAACACAAATTAAGCCAACTTCGTGAGACGCTGCATTATCATGCTGTACGTTATTATGTAGAAGATAACCCTGAAATTCCTGACGCTGAGTATGATCGTTTGATGCGTGAGCTGCTTGAGTTGGAATCGCAGTATCCGGAGTTAGTCACAGCGGATTCACCCAGCTTGCGTGTTGGAGGTAAGCCTTTAGAGGGTTTTGCTCAGGTGACTCATGAAATTCCAATGCTCTCTTTAGATAATGTGTTTGATGAGAAAGAGCTTGATGCCTTTCACAAGCGGATGCAAGACCGGATACCGAGTGCCCACTTTAACGCTTTTTGCTGCGAACCTAAGCTTGATGGTTTAGCCGTGAGTTTGCTTTACGAAAATGGTGTGTTAGTACAAGCCGCCACGCGTGGGGATGGCGCGGTCGGTGAAAACATTACGGAAAACGTGCGAACGATCAGTGCTATTCCACTGAAGTTACAGGGAAAAGGGTGGCCCGTTCGTTTAGAAGTTCGTGGTGAAGTGTTCATGCCTAAAGCCGGTTTTGAGCGATTGAACCAACAAGCACTCAAAAAAGGTGGAAAAACCTTTGTTAACCCAAGAAATGCGGCCGCAGGGAGCTTGAGACAGCTCGACTCAAAAATCACAGCTCAAAGGCCGTTGAATTTTTATGCTTACAGTGTTGGTGTGATTGAAGGCGCTGAGTTAGCAAGAAGTCATTATCAGCGCTTTTTGCAGTTAAAAGGGTGGGGGCTGCCGATGTGCCCTGAAACACGTCTAGTCTCTTCAATGTATGAAGTGAAAGAGTACTACCAAAGTATCTTAACTCGTCGCGCTCAACTCGCGTATGAGATTGATGGCGTGGTGATTAAAGTTGATGATATTGAACTGCAACAAAAGCTCGGTTTTGTCGCGCGGGCGCCTCGCTGGGCGATTGCTTATAAATTTCCCGCCCAAGAAGAAATAACGCTCCTGAACGATGTTGAATTTCAAGTGGGCCGTACCGGGGCTATTACACCTGTTGCGAAGTTAGAACCTGTATTTGTGGGGGGAGTCACCGTCAGCAATGCGACATTACACAACGCTGATGAAATTGAGCGCCTAGGCGTGAAAATTGGTGATAGCGTTATTATTCGTCGAGCAGGCGACGTTATCCCACAGATTGTTTCTGTGTTGTTAGACAGACGCTCTGATACAGTGGTCGATATTGTTTTCCCGCAGTACTGCCCGGTGTGCAACTCTGACATCGAGCGTGTTGAAGGTGAAGCTGTCGCCCGTTGTACAGGGGGGTTAGTGTGTCAAGCTCAGCGTAAAGAAGCATTAAAGCACTTTGTCTCTCGCAAAGCGCTAGACGTGGATGGTTTAGGCGAAAAAGTGATTGAGCAGCTTGTTGATAAAGAGATGGTGAGCACGCCCGCGGACCTCTTCCGTCTAAAAGCAGGCCAGCTAACGGTGTTAGAGCGTATGGGACCAAAATCAGCACAAAATATCGTTAATGCACTGAATGCCGCCAAAATGACCACATTACCCCGTTTTTTGTATTCATTGGGCATACGTGAAGTCGGGGAAGCGACGGCGGCGAATCTTGCGCTCCATTTCGGGTCATTAGACAAAATTCGCCAAGCGACCCATGAAGAACTACTTGAAGTTCAAGATGTTGGAGTTATCGTTGCGAGTCATATCACATCTTTTTTTGAGCAAGATAAAAACCAACGGGTGATTAATGAATTGATCGAACTCGGTATCCAGTGGCCTAATATCGAAAAGCCGAGCCAAGATGCGATTCTCCCTTTACTTGGTAAAGTGGTGGTTTTGACGGGGAGCTTGTCGAAACTCTCTAGAAGTGATGCGAAAGCGGCGCTACAAGAGCTTGGCGCAAAAGTAACGGGAAGCGTCTCTAAAAACACCGATATACTATTTGCCGGAGAAGCTGCCGGTTCAAAATTAGTAAAAGCGCAAGAACTAGGCATCGAAATTCGCAGCGAACAAGATTTGCTTGAGTTAATGAAAAGCTAATTTTTTAAGCATCCCTTCCTTCATAAAGCCTCAAAATTAATTTTGAGGCTTTATTTTTATCTCAAACCGCCACATTAAAATGTCCAGTAATTAGAAAAAAAGCCCTCATTTTCTTCGATGCCAATCAAGAAGAACTTTACTCTCTTTCAATTTATTATTGCGATGCACTTCAAGCTATTAGTGTAATTGTTTTTGTATCATTTTGAAAATTAATGAGTTTTTTGTTTTTATATTTTGTTTTATGACTTATTAGATCTTGATCACTTACTTGGTCAAAGTTTGCCGTAGCTCATATTTTTTTAGATAAAAATTAAGTTCTCATTGATGTTTTCTGTTGCGAAGTTAGTCTAGTGAACATGGATACACGATGTGTATGCAGGAAAAGAGAAAATCAGAAAATTAATGACTAATTTAGGTTTTCAACATAGGAAATGATTTCTCCCTTCGGCGGCCAACTTAAGGGGGAAATAAAAAACAGCTATATCTATTTTTAGGAGTTTTTCCATGGACAAAATGTTTAAACGTACTCTTTTAGGCGCTGCAGTTGCTATGGCGTCAACTGGTGCATTCGCAGCGTCTGAAACAGGTGCAATTGGTGTGCTGTCTGATTTTAACGTGCAAGCGTACGGTGTTGCTGCTATTTCTGCTTTTTATCAAGAAGATAGTAATGGCTACGATTATGAAAATGAATCACGCATAGGTTTCCGTGCTAGCAAAGATATGTTTGATAATGTGAACGTATTTATGCAAATTGAATCAGGTTATGTTGGCGAAGATGGTAAAGGTAACACTTTAGGTGCCCGTGATACTTTCCTTGGTTTGCAAGGAGATTGGGGTAAAATTCGTTTTGGTCGCATGCTTACCCCTCTATATGAAATCGTTGACTGGCCATACTCTAACCCAGGTTTAGGTCGTGTATTCGATTGGGGTGGCGATGTTGCAGGCCATTATGATCGTAAAGGTGATATTGCTCGCTACGACTCACCAGCCTTCGGTGGTCTAACATTTAACATTTCTGCTGGTCGTGGTGATGTAGGCACTAAAGGTTCAAATCACTTTGGTGCAGCTGTTCACTATAATGCAGCTGATATCGTAACTTTCCATGTCGGCTACGAAAATAACTCAAAATACCAATTAACTTTAACAGAAGACAAAAAAGATGATATTAAAGCTGCTGCTGACGCAACAGCGTATATCGTAGGTTTTGAACTTCCACTGCCAGCAGGCTTCGGCTTAGCTGGGGCTTATAAGTATACGGAAGGTGTTTCTAAACACTATAGCAATGCTGGTAAAGAAGGTGAGCAAGGTCAATACTCTCTGATCGGCCAATACTGGAATGGTCCATGGGGCTTCAAAGTAGGCTATGCAGCTAACCTTGATTCTGAAGTGAACGGTGTAGAGCAAAATGATGATGATGAAGTATTGTCTGCACAGCTGATGTACGTGAAAAATGGTTTCGTGCCATACATTCGTGTTGGTCAGCACGATGCATACAACTCTGATGATAAGAAAGGATTTGTACGTGTAGGCTTGGAATACGGCTTCTAATTTGACAAACCTTGCCTTTCTTTAATAAAACGCCGGCCTTGTGCCGGTGTTTTTACTCCATAAACAAGGACATAAATGATGAATTTATTTAAAACGACCATATTATTTTCAACCATTACAATGGCCGTTGGATGCAGTAATTTAGACAGTTCTAGTGTGTTCAATGATGTGGCGAAGAATGTCAAAGAAAGGCACAACTATGTTCAAGTTGTAGCAAAAGACATTACACCAGGAGCTAAGGCAATTTTAGGACCTGATATTGTAAAATCTGAGCTAAGCTATGTCGGTAATTTCCCTAAATCTGAAGGGGTAAATATTGAATATTCATATGTTGATATGAATGTTACTTATTTTAAAAATTATGACCAATTTGACACAGTTACTTACTCATCACAGAAGTTTCAAGTAGAAACATATCGTCCATTGGCTGAGACTTGTACCGAGCATTGTACGACGACGCAATGGTTTAAGTTTCCATTATCTCAAGAATATATTCATCAGCTGAGCTCGGATTCGGTTGTGTTTACTCTGACTTCATCAACAGGCAAAAGCCAAGTAGAATTTTCGGTGCCTAAAGCCTACTTCTTAGCCGTGATTGACGAGGCGAATTTCACCTTAGGCAGTTCAACGATACCTTCCAGTATCACTCACTCAGTGCAAGAGCAAGCGACTAAACCTATTGAAATGGTTCAATATTGGTTTACTGAAGCTGATGTTAACGATCGGAAAATATTTGAAAACTGGGCATTTAGTAATCGAGATAACATTAGCCAACCTCTGACGGCAGAAAATAAGCCATTAGATATGCTAGGGTACTGGTATGAGAAAGCGAATAAAGCTGAGAAGTCTCAGATTCTGAGCTGGTTACTAAATCAATAATCAAGCTTGCGATTTATCGTTATAAAAGGCATGGTTAAACCATGCCTTTTAAGTATTACACTTACTATGAATATTAGCCAAGTTTCTCAGTTAACAGCACTTACCGCTAAGTCCATTCGTCTTTATGAAGAGAAGGGGCTGATATCGACGCCCCTTCGTTCAGAGAATGGTTACCGTCATTATCAACAAGCGCATATTGATGATCTTTTACTTATTGCGCGATGCAAGCGCGTTGGTTTTAGTTTAGAGGAATGTAAATCCTTACTCGCCCTTGCCAACGATCCGTCCCGGACCAGTTTTGCAGTTAAAGAGAAAGCACAAGAGAAGTTGAAACAAGTATCACAGAAGCTGGCAGAGCTTTCATTGATTAAGTTGCAACTAGAAGAGTGGATTACCGAATGTCCAGGCGACGGCGGTAGTGAATGCCCAATCATAGATAATTTGAAGGGGCAGTGTTGCCATAACGACTTGAACAAGTCAGTGTGAAAATGAGCTCATTAGCTAATGAGCTGTCGAGGCACACACTACAATTTGGCTGCCCATAAATGGAAAAACCAAAAGCAATTCATCACTTTTGGTTTTTATGTACTTTCTTACGGATGTTTACTCAATGAGGCTGGTTCTCTTTAGGCTCAACAATCAACACAATTCTTTCGACATCTACGACTTTAACCACAACATCAGCTTCTAGGTTTTGCTGGCATTTTGCTGTCCACGTCGTATCGCCGAGCTGCAATCGAAAAGTTGCCCCTTCTTGAACGCTCTCTTTAAGACGAGCTGTTTGTCCGATCAGCTGTTTCTGTTTCTGGTTCAGATCACGAGTCTCGTCACCATCGTGGTCTGATTTAAATTGTTTACGCCACCATAACCAAGTCGTGACGAGTGATAAACTTGCAAAAGCCATCCACTGCAGTTGCCAACTGATGGGGAGCATCGCAAAGATAAGGCCAACGATGAGTGCGGAAATACCTAACCAAAGAAAATACCCAGCAGTTCCAAGCAGTTCCAATGCAACAAGCACTAAGCCTAATGCGAGCCAGTGCCAATAATTCATTTGTTGTATTAGCTCAATCACGTTAGGCCTACTTATCTTGTGAGGATTTCAGGTTGAACATTTCAGCAATGCCAGCAACCGAACCCATCAACCCAGTTGCTTCTAATGGCAGCATGATGATTTTGCTGTTTTCTGCTTGACCAATGGCTTTAAGTGCTTCGGTATATCCTTGAGCGATAAAGTAGTTAACCGCTTGCATGTCACCTTGCGCAATCGCATTCGAAACCATCTCTGTCGCTTTAGCTTCCGCTTCGGCAGCGCGTTCACGTGCTTCTGCTTGAAGAATAGCCGCCTGCTTTTCACCTTCAGCTTTAAGTATTTCAGACTGCTTTTGGCCTTCGGCGCGTAAAATTTGTGCTTGACGTACGCCTTCGGCTTCTAACACTTCAGCACGTTTATTTCTCTCCGCTTTCATTTGCGCGTTCATCGCCGCGGTTAAATCCGCTGGTGGTTGTACATCTTTAATTTCGATGCGAGTGACTTTTACACCCCAAGGGTTAGTCGCCTGATCGACTATCGATAACAATTTAGTGTTGATCATGTCACGCTGGCTGAGCATTTCATCCAGCTCCATCGAGCCCAGTACGGTACGCATATTCGTTAGAGTTAAGTTGCGAATGGCGTGTTGTAGTTCGCTAACTTCATAGGCGGCTTTCGCAGCATCAATCACTTGCACGAAGCAAACCGCGTCGATAACAACATTGGCGTTATCTTTGGATATCACTTCTTGTGCTGGGATATCAAGAACCTGTTCCATCATATTAATTTTTTGTCCGACACGATCAATGAACGGAATAATGATATTTAAACCGGGGCGTAGGGTGTGTGTGTAACGTCCAAAACGCTCTACTGTCCAATTGCTCCCTTGTGAAACGGTTTTCACTGCAGAAAAGATAAATGAAATAACGACGAATACAAATATGCCAACGGCGACGAGTGAATCAATAGCCATAACGGTTCCTTTTTAGTATTAAATAATCCTAATGTTGATGTTCCTTTCTCTATTGAAACGGCCGCTGTGTTAGCTAAGTTCGTTCACCCCAATCATAGAGCTTATTGTGCTCATAGGGATGAACTCACTTGCCGACTGCCGGTATCTCCAAGTCATTTGGATATAGGAGCGATTCTCATCAACGTTTGAGCTTTGCTATTGATCATTCTCTATCAGTTATCGATATGGAACAAATGAAATAATGAGATTTGATACTGGTTTTTTAAACAATCAAAGCAGAACGTTTCCAGTTTAATTTCTTGATATTATTAATATAATAGTGAATACAGCTTTCTGCGATAGAGATTTGCCACACTATTTCCTTGTCCAAGAGCACTTAAGATGTCCATAAACACTTTTTTGAGCCCGCCATCGAGGCAATTGAGGTCGCTTTGTAAAAATGACCATAACAGCTCGAGAGCTTCTTCATTACGGTTAACTTGATGATATTGAAGCGCTAACTCACTTGCAATGTGAGCGTTGTTTGGCTCAGCGGAAAAAATCTCTTCTAATGCTTGAATCTCTGGGCTGTCAGCAGCTTGCTTGTGCAGCTCCAATTTGGCGATTAAGCCTTTATAGTAACCATCTTGATACTCTAGTGGGATGCGTTCCAGTTCTGTTTCTGCCGCTTCATACTGCTGAGTTTCCAGAAACACATCAGCGAGGGCCAGTTTGACCTCTGCTTTTGCTTTCATATCGTCAGGTAGACTTAGTAGCAAGGGGAGTGCTTGCGAATGTTGTGTTTGCTCTATCAGTGTTAAGGCTTGCTGTAGCGCAACTTCATCGTGGCTTGGCAAATGTTTGCTTAACATTGCATTCACCGTTTCTATGGTCTGAGCACCTGCTAAACCGTCGACCGCTTGACCATTAATAAACAGAGCGATTGTTGGCAGGGCTTGAACACCAAATTGTGCTGCCACTTGCTGTTCTTGTTGGCAGTTGAGAAGAGCCAATGTGAATGCGCCACTGTGTTGTTGCGCTACGCTTTGTAATTCAGGAATGAGTTGTACGCTCTCTTGATTCATGGGTGCCCAAAAATAAAAGAGAATAGGAGTCTCAACTGAGCGTTCGAACACCTCTCGAAAGTTGTGCTGATTGACCTCAACGATGTAAGGTGATTGCATGATATTTTCCTTGCGATAATCAAGTTTATAGTCTTAGAAATAGGGGTGAAAATTGGAATATCAAGGGCAAATGAAAAACGCTACCGTTAAAGTAGCGTTTTTTATCTCTCAAAGAGAGGGCAAGCAAAGGTGTTTATAATATTAAGAATAGTGTCAGCGCAACACCGACACTGAGCCAATTTAATTGGTGTAATGTCATATTCGTCGTACCACATGTAACGCTTTATATTGGATTAACTGGGATATCCAGAGTTGTATCATGTCACATGAATGTTACGAATTAATGACAATTAAGTTGGTTGTGCTACTTTATGCAACCGTCGGTTTATCCACTGATAAGTATCGCTTTTGTCATTATCGTATACCTTGCTATTCACAAAAAATATAGGCCAGTTTTGGTTAAGCACGATGTTGTAATATATTTTTCAACGCAGGTTCTAGGTGTGAAAACTGGAAGTGAAATCCTAGCTCGGTTAGCTTTTTAGGTTTTGCTCTAATACTGTCAAACAGTAAAACAGCCGCTTCACCCATTGCAAGGTTTAGAACCCATTTGGGAGTGAATAGTATGTGTGGTCGACGTAATGTTTTCGCCAATAGTTGGCTAAAATGCTTATTAGGTACGGGATGTGGAGCACAGAGGTTAAAAGCACCTTGTGCATGTGGCGTGTCTAATAAATAGGCTATCGCTCGTGCCATATCTAATAAGTGGATCCATGGCATATACTGCTCACCCTTACCAAGAGGGCCGCCCAAGCCTAAACGGTAAGGTGGCAGCATTTTCTTTAAAGCACCACCATCACTAGCGAGCACGATCCCCGTACGCAATAGGCACACTCGAGTTTTTTCTGATTGCGCTTGGAGGGCGATGCGCTCCCATTTTTCGCAAACGTGATGAGGAAAACTTTGTTGGTGCACATGTAATGTTTCATCAAACGGATGAGACTGTTGGTCACCATAATAGCCGACGGCCGAGCCACTGATGAAAACGGAGGGTGGTTCAGTACTGGCATGGATGAGTTCAACTAACCGCTCTGTTATTTCCCATCGACTAGCGCAAATGATCGCTTTTTGCTGTTTGCTCCAACGTTTGTCGGCGATCGGCTCTCCTGCAAGATTGATAATGGCGTCAAATTGATTCGCGTCTTTTAAACTCGCTAGGGAAGTCAGGTAGGTGATACTACCTTTGTCTACATGGGCGAGCTGCTGCTTAGCTCGCTCTATATCGCGCGTGAGGAGGTAGATATTGTGCGTGAAAATCTGTTTCATCAGCTCTTTGCCGATAAAGCCAGTCCCTCCCGTTAATAGTATTTTCATGTTTCTACCTCATTGGTCTGTGCGATATCACCTAAATGGTGGTGATGAGAACGATAGCCATGTTGGTTAAGTGGCGATACTTGTTTGCCATCTAACCTAATATAGGAAACTTATTTAGCATACGTGAATTGTTCGTGGTGATAAATGACAATGTTTATCCATAGCTAAAGATGACGAAGTGTGCTGAAATTCGTACAATCTGTAGCTCCAAAATACGGAGATAAAAGTATGAAGTTGTTTTTTGCTTCGGATTTACACGGTTCACTGCCTGCTACTGAAAAAGTACTCAGTCTATTTGAACAGTCAGGTGCAGACACTTTAGTACTGCTAGGAGACCTTTTAAATCATGGTCCGCGTAATCCTATACCTGATGGGTATAATCCGACCGCAGTGGCGGAGTGCTTGAATCGATGGGCGCCGCATATTGTGGCGGTCAGAGGCAATTGTGATAGCGAAGTCGACCAAATGCTGCTCGACTTTCCGATGATGATGGATTTTTGTTGGGTAGTTTTGGAGTCAGGAACTCGTTTTTTCTTAACGCATGGCCATCAATATAATGCTCAAAATAGGCCACCATTAAAAAAAGGTGATGTTTTGATCCATGGCCACTCGCACATCCCTATGGCGCAAGGTCAAGATGATGTCATTATTGTCAACCCGGGGTCCGCGACCTTTCCACGTAATGAATTTCCCCCAAGCTACGCTATTTATACGGATGGATTATTTCAAGTAATGGGGCTAGAGGGGCAACGACTGGCACAATATCGTTTAGCGACTAGCTCTTAAACTGGTCGCTATCTGATTTACCTGTTGTCTGAATGACCCAGATCTCGCTCTGGGTCAATGATATCTCGGACTCGTTGCTTAAGAACTTTTGCTTCAGGGAAACCACCATCATGTTTACGTTCCCAAATACGTTGCCCATTGCACATGATTTCAAATCGTCCCCCTGTATCAGGGTAGAGACGCACAGATTCAATTTCTTCACTAAAAGTATGCAGTAACTCTTGGCTTAGCCAAGTGGCTCGAAGCATCCAATTACACTGGCGGCAATAGTATATCTCAATATTGGCTTTTTCCATGGTATACCTTTTGTGAAGAAGTAAGGGCCATTCGCAACAAAGGACCTTTCGACCCTTCATTGAAGTTACAGATTACTCGATGGCTAATTGATAAACAGCACTGTCGAACCATGGCTTAGGCTGGTGAGCAATAATGTTTTTTCATTGACGACATCAATACGTCGACTTTGTTGAGCATCCATCTTGAAAAATTGAGTAATCAGTTCTAATTGCTCAGGGGTAAAGTCCTTACTTTGACTAGAACTAATGTTTTTAAATTCGCTAGGCGATATCAATAAGTAGCTATCACTGATATCCCAGGTGCCGGTTTCTGAGATATTAATGAAACTTTCACTTTCACCACCCACGGCGAATAACTTCACATTTGACATTCTAATATAAGTACCGTTAGGTAAATATTTCACATTCGAATTGACATCAACGCGACGGATTGGCCCAACAGAATCATTCTGTTGACTGCGTTTTACCACAGTGACCATTTTAGATTGCCATTCTTGCGCCGTTAGGATTTGTTCTATTTTTAAATCACTGCCCCAGTATAACCAACTACTGAATAGTGCAGAGATAGCTAAGATGAGGGTTGCCACTTTTGGATTCATATTTATGCCCTTATTTACACACGTTGGCCAAATCATCTTGGTTAGCTAAAATTCGTAAAGTGACATTTTCACCCGAAAACTCAGAACTATGGATGTAATTCAATACGAGCTGATTATTTTGACCACCAGTCGCAATCACCTGCTTAGGTGCCAGTTCTCCAGTATGTGATTCATTGTATTTTTTTACGCATTTTTCAATAGAAGGTAACCATTTGTTTAGGTCTGGATGATTGATGGGCGTATTCACAACTATGTTGTTATAAACCGCAATCTGTTTAAATTTTGATTGTGCAGGGCTAGTCAATAGGAGAGCCAGGATAGGTAAGAAAAGAGCCACAACCAACATCAATTTGCTTTGCAGTGTTAACTTTTCTCTCCCTATTTTTACTTTCGCGAGTGGATCCGTCGTCACGGTTTGGGATGTTGTCTCTTCGGGTTGCGAAGTGGTATCCGCGTCAATGTCTTGGATAGACTCATTGGCCAGTAACGGTTCCTCTTCAGGATCGTTGGTGGTGTTTTTTTGTGAGTAGGGGGTTGCTCGAGTCACCGAGGCGATCATTTGATAACCTCGTTTCGGCACGGTTTTGACGAATTCTGGTGATTTGGTTTGATCTTTCAACATCTTACGAAGTGTTGAAATCGCTTGAGTTAAGCTTGAGTCATCAACTTCAAAACCTTGTTCACGCCAAACAAACTCATGCAGTTCATGGCGTGTAATCACTTCATTTGGGCGTTCACAAAGTAGAAGTAGAATTCGACTTTCGTTACTACCAAGGCGAACAGCCTCTTGTTCGTTTTCTTGTTCAAGCAAAGAGTTACTATTGGGATCAAACGTGAATCGGTTAGCAAGGATGAATTTTGTGCCTATGTTACTCATGATAATCTTCTTATTGTTGGCATGTTTAACCGTCCATCAACCTAGCCTGCTTGGGGAAGCAATTGATGAAACATTATGCTAGTTTTTATTTTCTTTGATAAAAATTACGGCAAGCATAATCAAAATAAATGAAAAAAACAGTGTTTTTATGATTATTGACCTTGAATTTACAATTGCCAGCCTCATCTTACTAGCAAATCATCCTTGGTTGCACACTCTGTGTGTGAATGAAAATAACTCAGATGTTATGGAGCTAGTATGAGCGAAACGGCTACTACCAATAAAGAAACTCGTGGTTTTCAATCTGAAGTCAAACAGTTACTTCATCTTATGATTCACTCTCTTTATTCCAATAAAGAGATCTTCCTCCGCGAATTAATTTCAAATGCCTCTGATGCTGCGGATAAACTTCGTTTTCAAGCGTTGTCTAATGCCGATTTATATCAAGGTGATGCCAACTTAGGCGTTAAATTATCGTTTGATACCCAAGCGAATACGCTGACCATTTCAGATAACGGTATTGGTATGAGCCGCGAAGATGTCATTGAACATCTCGGTACGATTGCAAAATCCGGCACAGCGGAGTTTTTCTCTAAACTATCCCAAGATCAATCTAAAGACTCTCAGCTTATCGGTCAGTTTGGGGTGGGTTTTTACTCGGCCTTCATCGTCGCTGATGCGGTCACTGTAAGAACTCGCGCTGCGGGTTTACCTGCTAACGAAGCAGTTCAATGGTATTCACAAGGTGAAGGTGAATATACAGTAGAAAGCATTAATAAAGAGTCTCGTGGAACCGATATCATTTTGCACATGCGAGAGGAAGGCAAAGAGTTCCTTTCTGAATGGCGTCTGCGTGATGTGATTTCTAAATATTCAGACCACATTGGAATTCCAGTTTCTATCCAAACCAAGGTTCGTGATGACGAAGGTAATGAGACTGAAGAGACCCAGTGGGAACAAATCAACAAAGCACAGGCGTTGTGGACGCGTTCTAAGTCAGAAATCAGTGATGAAGAGTATCAAGAGTTCTATAAACACGTTTCCCATGATTATGCTGACCCACTGGTGTGGAGCCATAACCGCGTAGAAGGTAAAAACGATTATACCAGCCTACTTTATATTCCAGCGAAAGCGCCTTGGGATATGATGAATCGCGATCATAAATCAGGCTTGAAACTTTATGTTCAGCGTGTCTTTATCATGGATGATGCTGCGCAATTTATGCCGTCCTACTTGCGCTTTGTTCGTGGTTTAATCGACTCAAACGATTTACCGCTTAATGTTTCACGCGAGATTTTACAAGATAACAAGGTGACTCAATCATTGCGTAATGCTTGTACCAAGCGTGTATTGAGCATGCTTGAACGTATGGCGAGCAATGATGCTGATAAATATCAAACCTTCTGGAAAGAGTTTGGTTTGGTACTCAAAGAGGGGCCTGCAGAAGATTTTGCTAATAAAGAGAAGATCGCCAGCCTATTGCGCTTCGCCTCGACCGAGGTTGACTCAGCAGAGCAAACGGTTAGTTTCGCGGCTTATGTTGAACGGATGAAAGAGGGGCAGGATAAAATCTACTACCTCACCGCCGATAGCTATGCAGCGGCCAAAAATAGCCCACACCTAGAGCAGTTTAAAGCCAAAGGTATCGAAGTTATTTTAATGTTTGATCGCATTGATGAGTGGTTGATGAACTACCTCACTGAGTTTGATGGAAAAATGTTCCAATCCATCACCAAAGCAGGGCTAGATCTGAGCCAGTTCGAAGATGAAGCGGAAAAAGAGAAGCATAAAGAGACTGAAGAAGAGTTTAAATCGGTAGTTGAACGTACGAAGCAGTATCTTGGCGATCGTGTCAAAGAGGTTCGAACTACCTTTAAACTGGCAAGTACTCCAGCGGTTGTTGTGACCGACGATTATGAGATGGGTACGCAGATGGCAAAATTGCTTGCTGCGGCTGGTCAACCGGTACCAGAGGTGAAGTATATTTTGGAACTTAACCCTGAACATGCGTTAGTGAAACGGATGGCCGATGAAGCGGATGAGCAAGTATTTGGTCGCTGGGCTGAAGTTTTATTAGGTCAAGCGACGCTCGCTGAGCGTGGTTCGATGGAAGATCCGTCACAATTCTTAACCGCAATTAATCAGCTTTTGACTAAGGTTGAATAGCTAACTGGCTAACCAAAAGCTCGCAACTGCGAGCTTTTTGCTTTGAATAGCGATTCTCTGCTGAGAACGAGCGATATTTTAGGCAAACTTGCAGCGAACATCCGGCCAAGATTATATTCTTTAGTCTTAATCTGGTTAGTCGCTTAAATTTGTATGTTAGAATGCATCGCTTGAATGCGATCGGTAAGCTGTGTATGTTGCTCGCCGAATTATTATTCACTCATCTCATTACCGTTATACCGAAACTTACCGTTGGTTTTAAGTCTCATCTGGTTGTGAGCTTCGGTATAAATCATAATTTTCTAAAGAGGATTAAACATGCGCATCATTCTTCTAGGTGCTCCCGGTGCAGGTAAAGGCACTCAAGCTCAATTCATCATGGAGAAGTACGGTATTCCACAAATCTCTACTGGTGATATGTTACGTGCTGCGATTAAAGCAGGTACTGAACTTGGCAAAAAAGCGAAATCAGTGATTGATGCTGGTCAACTTGTTTCTGATGAAATCATCCTTGGCTTAATCAAAGAACGCATCACCCAAGCCGATTGTGAAAAGGGCTTTTTACTCGATGGTTTTCCTCGCACGATTCCTCAAGCTGATGGCTTAAAAGCAATGGGTATTAATGTTGACTATGTGATTGAGTTTGATGTTGCCGATGACGTTATTGTTGAGCGTATGGCGGGACGTCGTGCTCACTTGGCTTCTGGTCGTACCTACCACGCCATTTACAACCCGCCAAAAGTGGAAGGTAAAGATGACGTAACAGGTGAAGATCTTGTCGTTCGTGATGATGACAAAGAAGAGACCGTTCGTGCTCGTTTAGGTGTTTACCACGAGCAAACAGCGCCACTGATCACTTACTACGGTAAAGAAGCACAAATGGGTAATACGAAATACCTAAAATTTGATGGCACTAAGCCAGTTGCTCAAGTTAGCGCTGATATTGAGAAAGCATTAGCATAATTGGCTCAGTATAGGCTTGTTAACTTTGTTATAGTGAAAGCGACCTAAAGGTCGCTTTTTTTATGAACTTTCCTGCCGCGAATTCGTACTCAATAATTAACAATGAAATGGATGAATGGAAGTAATGCAAAATAATCAAAAACAGGGTGTGCTATTGGTTAACTTGGGAACGCCGAGTGAACCGACGGCATCGGCAGTAAAACGATTTTTAAGCCAATTTTTACATGACCAGCGTGTGGTTGATATGAGTCGTTGGATCTGGTGTCCATTATTACATGGTGTGATTCTTCCGCTGCGAGCTCCCAAGGTTGCGAAGTTATATCAATCTGTTTGGATGGAAGAAGGCTCTCCTTTGATGGTGTACTCTAAACGCCAAGTGCAAGCGTTAGAACAGTATCTCGGTACACCAGTGGAACTTGGTATGACCTATGGTTCACCAAGCCTTTTAGAGGGTATCAACACATTATTGGAGCGTGGCGTTGAAGAGATTGTGGTGCTGCCTCTGTACCCTCAATATTCTGGTACTACTACGGCTGCCGTGTTTGATGGCCTTGCCAAAGCGATGAAACGTATCCCTGTGACGCCCAATTTACGTTTTATTCGTGATTATCATAATCACCCTGCTTATATACGATCTTTGGCGAGTAAAGTCCGTGACTCTTGGCAACGTAACGGGCAAGGTGACTATTTGCTTTGTTCCTACCACGGTATCCCTAAGCGATACGCCGATAACGGTGATATCTACCCACAGCACTGCCAAAAAACCACAGAACTTTTGGCACAAGAACTTGGTTTGAATGCTGACCAAATCGGCATGACCTATCAGTCTATTTTTGGACGTGAAGAGTGGCTACAGCCTTATACGGATAAAACATTAGAGGCTCTGCCAAGCCGCGGTATTAAAAAGTTGGATATCATCACACCCGCCTTCTCGGTGGATTGTTTAGAAACCCTAGAAGAGATAGCTGAGCAAGGTAAAGAAACTTTTATTCACGCTGGTGGAGAATTGTTTACCTACATTGAGTGCCTAAATGATTCGGCAATGCATATAGAAATGATGGCTTCCTTAGTTAAGCGCTGATGAGTTGAATTCTTTTCTAGTACAAAAACGGTCACTATAACGTGACCGTTTGTCATTATTATTCTTGAATTACTACTAGGTGTATTTGAAGCTAAACTAACTGAGCTTGTTGCTCTTCAATTTCTTCAGCGTAGCTTGTGGTTCTTTCTGCACCGTGCATCCAACGAACGAGTGTGTTAGAGCACAACAGTAAAATGACGCCGCCAATGGTTGCTGTTACTGCAATACCGCTGAAGATAGCCATCGCACCAAGCTCTCCCACATGAGAACCTACATGGCCTGCTACATAATTCGCGATTGCGTTACAACCGAACCATGCTCCCATCATTAATGAAGCAAGGCGTAGTGGGGCTAGTTTAGTGACAAGCGATAGACCAATTGGTGATAGACACAGTTCACCCAAGGTATGAAAGAAGAAAGCACCGACAAGCCATAGCATTGATGTTTTTACGGTAGTGTCACCACCTTGCTCCATAACCGCACCAACCATACATAGGAAGCCTAGGGCTAAGAAGAACATCGCTAATGCAAACTTCATTGGAGAGTTTGGTTCACGCTTACCTAATTTTACCCATAATACGGCTAATACAGGGGCAAGAGTAATAATGAAAAATGGATTTAACGATTGGAACCAAGCCGCAGGTATCTCGAAACCACCCATCATACGATCAGTGTATTGCTGCGTGTAAATGTTCATTAAACCACCAGCCTGTTCGAAACCCGCCCAGAAAACAATAGTAAACAAACTCATCACAAGGATAACTTTGATACGATCTACTTCTGCTTTCGTTAGTGGTTCTTTATTTGCTGATTTTTTCAGTTTTAGATCGCGCTTAGCTGCTGGTTCGCGGCCAATATTACCAAGCCATGATTGAGCCATTGCCATTTGCATCACAAGGCTGATCAGCATACCAATACCAGCGGCCACAAAACCGGCTTTCCAACCAAATGAGTTAGTAACTGAACCAGAGATCACACCAGCAAGTAGCGCACCTAAATTGATCCCCATGTAGAAGATGGTGAACGCGCCATCACGACGGTTATCACCTTCATTATATAGGTCACCAACCATTGTTGAGATATTGGGCTTAAATAGACCGTTACCACAGATAAGCAGTGCAAGGCCTAAATAGAAAGTGTGTAGAGAGCCAATGCCTAGCACATCTGCAGGCAGTGCCAGCGTAAATTGGCCAATGGCCATTAACGCTCCACCCAATAAAATAGAACGGCGTTGCCCAAGGTAGTTATCTGCAAGGTAACCACCAATAAGCGGTGTGATGTAGACTAGCCCTGTATAGGTGCCGTAAAGATCGAGAGCATCTTTAGTCGACCAACCTAGACCGCCATTCATCGTTGCGTCTGTAAGATAAAGTACCAAAATGGCGCGCATCGCATAATACGAAAAACGCTCCCATAGCTCTGTGCCAAAAAGTAAAAATAGGCCCCTTGGGTGCCCAAAGTATTGATGTTGGTTTGTCATAAGAATTATTAGTATTTGAGATGAGAAAAATTGTGCTTTAGATATACATGGGCTTTTAGCGTATCGCAATGAGTAAAATCAGTATTTTATTCTGGTATTATTAACTAACTCATTGTTTTTAAAATGCATGTCTATCAATGCTCAAAGTTTTGTTGCGTTATGAAAACTTATCTTTCATTACTGATTATTTGAATTTGCCTTGTTCGGACATTAAGGGTTTATTTTTGTGTTCAGTTTATTAGCCGTTTATTGAGGAGGAGGATGGTGTTAGGATTCAAGAAAAAGAAAAGCAGTAGCTAGGAATAAAATGAAACGTTGGTATTTGTTGTATTGTAAACGTGGCGATCAGAGGCGTGCTAAAGCACACCTTGAAAACCAAGGTGTCGAATGTTTCTACCCAGAAGTTGAACTAGAGAGAATTCTTCGGGGTAAGCGGCAAGTTGTCAAAGAGCCACTTTTTCCCTCCTATATGTTCATTTATTTTGATTTTGAAATTGGCCCAACCTTTACCAGTGTGCGCTCTACTCGCGGTGTGGTTGATTTCATCCGATTTGGTTCACATCCGAAGGAGTTGGACAGTGATTTGATCGAGGAATTGAAGTTACTCGACCAGTTAAAATTACCGGTAGCATCGTTCAATATTCCAGAAAAAGGGCAGGTAGTTCGACTTAAGGGTGGGCAGTTCTCAGGAATTGATGCCATTTACCAAGAGCCCGATGGTGAGACGCGATCGATCATGCTGGTTAAAATGATCAGCCAAGTGATACCGATGAGCATTGATAATAAGCATTTAGAATTAGATTCGTGATTGACTCTCTACAGTAAGCTCTTTAGACAAATAAAAGGCGCATTTTGCGCCTTTTATTTACTTTATTAGCCAGCGTTTTGGTTAGTACGCTTCATTATGCACCGCTTTGACAGCTCGGCCTGACGGGTCAATACAATTTTTAAAGGATTCATCCCACTCTATTGCTTTGGCGGAAGAACAAGCTACAGAAGGACCTCCAGGAACGCATTGTGCAGCAGACTCTAACGGGAACAGCTCTTCGAAGATCTCGCGGTAAACATACCCTTCTTTTGTCGCTGGAGTATTATATGGGAAGCGGTATTTTGCTGTTTCCATCTGTTGATCGGTAACTTTTTCTTCAGCAACACTCTTTAGGGTGTCAATCCAGCTATAGCCCACACCATCGGAAAATTGCTCTTTTTGACGCCAAGCAATCGAGGCTGGCAGATAATCTTCAAAGCACTCACGTAGAATGTGTTTTTCCATCTTGCCATTGCCACACATTTTGTCAGCAGGGTTAAGCCTCATTGCAACATCAATAAACTCTTTGTCTAGGAAAGGAACGCGTCCTTCCACTCCCCAAGCCGCTAAAGATTTATTAGCGCGAGCACAGTCAAACAAGTTCAACGCCAGCAGTTTACGCACCGTTTCTTCGTGGAATTCTTGCGCGTTTGGTGCTTTGTGGAAGTATAAGTAACCACCGAAGATCTCATCCGCTCCTTCGCCGGAAAGTACCATTTTGATACCCATAGCTTTGATTTTCCGCCCCATCAAATACATCGGAGTAGAGGCTCGAATTGTCGTCACGTCATACGTTTCAATATGGTAAATAACATCACGAATAGCATCTAAACCCTCTTGGATGGTATACGTCATTTCGTGGTGTACAGTGCCAATTTTTTCAGCCACTTCACGAGCCGCTTTAAGGTCTGGAGCACCGTCTAAACCCACCGCAAAAGAGTGAAGCTGTGGCCACCATGCTTCTGATTGTTCATCATCTTCAATTCGCATTGCGGCGTAACGTTTCGCAATGGCTGACGTAATTGAAGAGTCCAATCCTCCAGAAAGCAAAACCCCATAAGGTACATCTGTCATCAGTTGGCGCTTAACGGCCGCTTCTAATGCTTGTTTTAGCTCTTCTTTACTGCTGCTATTGCCTTGGACTGCCGCATATTCATTCCAATCTCGAATATAGTAGCGTTGTGCACCTGCCTCTTTCGAGCAGTAGTAACTACCAGGAGGAAATTCACTGATAGTTTTGCAAATGCTTACCAAAGCTTTCATTTCGGATGCAATGTAATAGTTACCGTGTTCGTCATGGCCTTGGTAAAGAGGAATGATACCAATATGGTCACGCCCGATGAGGTACTCATCTTTTTCTTCATCATAGAGCACAAAGGCAAAGATGCCGTTGAGTTCTTCAAGTAGCGCGGCACCCATGTCTGCATAAAGCGCTAATATCACTTCGCAGTCAGAGTCGGTTTGAAAATCGTATTTGCCTTGGTAACGAGCACGAATTTCTTTGTGGTTATAAATCTCACCATTGACCGCTAATATGTGCTTTTTATTTGGGCTGTAAAGTGGTTGTGCGCCGCTGTTTAAACCGACAATAGAAAGGCGCTCATGAGCCAAGATTGCTTTTTCTGAAGCATAGATGCCAGACCAGTCAGGGCCGCGGTGACGCATTTTTTTAGACATCTCTAGCGCTATTGGGCGTAACGCTGTTGCATCACTTTTAATATCAAGAATGCCAAATATAGAACACATACAACTTCCTTTTGATGATTTTTAATCTGTTGGACCTAATTTGCCATTCTGGTTAAAAAAAGCAACCATATGGTGTCGTTAATATCACATAAGATGCATCTTGGTGAATTTTATTTAAGTAATGGGTGCTTTGTATGGATTTTTTCTATTTGTTTTCTATTTTTGAGCGATGGTGGGTAAATTATGCCCAACTAAGCTCTGGGGCCGTATTGAGTTGGGCATAGAAATGACAATGTTTTACCTAAAAATTGCGATGGCTTACCTAGACATTATTACGGTTTAGTAAAATTAGGTTGGAGTTGTTTACATACGTGACGGGCAAAACCGCTACCCGCTTCGCTATAGATGTTGAATGCTGCATCAACACCACTTTCCAATAGTGATTCCAATTGGTCTGGGTATTCGGCGATGGCTGCGATTTGTCCTTTAAAATTACGGTGTTGTAACTGCGATAGTGCGATTTGGTTACCCTGATGATGCGGCATAGCAAGTAGTACGAGTTTTACATTACCAGTGTCTAGAATACGCTCCCAAAAATCAGGGTCGGTTGCATCACCAGCAATAACATTGCGCCCTTGTGAGCGGTGATCATGAGCAACCTCTTCTCGGACTTCTATGCCTAAACTTATTTTGCCATAACGAGAGCGCAACTCATCATATGCACCGGTACCGATGCGGCCCATCCCTAATATGAGTACCTGAGCATGACCTGGATTAATTAATTGATCTTTGGTGTTGAGTTTTTCAGCGGCATGTTCTTTGAGCCATTGCCGTGAATGTTGATAGAGTTCATGGCCTTTACGGCTTATTGGGGCTGCGATTACAAATGAAATGGATACCGCAATGGCCAGTGCGACCAATATATCACCCGACATCCATCCCATTTTGAAAGCAAGCCCCCCCACAATCAGTCCGAATTCACTGAAATTGAATAAAGACAAGGTGGCTAACAGTGAGGTTCTCACTCGGAATTTAAAGCGGTTGAGTACCCCAAAATAGAGGATACCTTTGATGGGAAGCAGCAGTAAGAGCAACAATGCGAGCGCAAACCCAGTCATTGTGGGTTGTTCTGATAGTCCAATGTTGAGGAAAAAGCAGACGAGAAACAGCTCTTTTAGATTAAAGAGTGATTTTGACAACTCAGATGCTTTGCGATGGCCTGCTAGCAGCATGCCTAAAATCAGAGCACCAAGATCGGGTTTCATCCCAACCAATTCAAATGATCCTGCTCCGACCACTAAGGCAAAAAATATACCAAACAGAACAAGCATTTCACCGTGACCAACCCAATCGAGCAGTTTGTAAAATAGTGGCCGCATAAAGGGTAGGATCAATAAAGTGGCAGCGTACCAATGAGGAAGTTTTCCTGTCGAGACGGTTAAAAATATGACAGCAAAGATATCTTGCATCACAAGAATACCGATGGCGATAGTGGCGTATGTCGCGTTCATTTCTCCTTTCTCTTGCAGTGATTTCACCGCAAAAACAGTACTGGAGAATGACAAAGCAAAACCAAGCAGAACTAATTGTTCAATTGACATGGAGGCCAGAGAGCTAACCCCTAAATATTTGAATATCAATAAAGCAATGCTGAAAATCCCTGTCGAAAGGAGGTTATGAACCGTGGCACCAGCCCAAATCTCTCTCGCAAGTAAGGTTTTAATCTCTAGCTTAAGTCCAATTGTGAACAGCAATAAGGTAACCCCTAGATCGGCTAGGGTCAGAATGGTATCGCTGCTATGGTAGCCAGCAGCATTAAGGCCAAACCCAGCAACTAAAAAGCCAACCAACGGAGGTAAATTGCATTTCAAGGCAATAAACCCTGCGAAAAAAGCCGTTGAAATTAGGATAAGTTCCATAAATTCCTTTAGTAATGCTTTGGTTTAAAAATAATGTTTTGGTTGTAAAAAAGGCTGTGTCATGACGACACAGCCTTTTATTATAATTCAATCGGTTGCTTAATCGCCAAGTAATTTTTGAAGTAAAACACCATTTAACATTGCCCGTTTAATCATAGCAAATGCACCTATGGTTGGTTGTTTATCAATCTGCGACGCGACTATGGGTAAATTGGTGTGGAAAGTTTTGAGTGATTGATTCTCTACATTTCGTTGAATCGCGGGGAATACGATCTCTTGAGCGGCTGTAATTTGACCTGCAATTACCACTTTTTGTGGGTTGAACAAGTTAATGGTCATCGCAATGGCTTTACCGAGTTGATTACCCACTCGAATTAAGCTCTGTTTTGCTAGCTCATCACCGAGATTGGCGTGCTCACATACATCATTGATGGTAATGCTCTCTATATTCGCTAGGCTAGATTCATAGCCCTGAGCAATCAGTTTTTTAACACGAGATATAATAGCCGGGTTTGCGGCTACCGTTTCTAAACAGCCGAAATTTCCGCATTGACACTGTTCGCCGAGTGGGTCGATTTGGATATGACCAATTTCACCTACGTTACGGTTATAGCCTAGGAATACTTGACCATTGACGATAATGCCAGCCCCAGTTCCTCGGTGAACGCTGACTAGGATAGAGTCTTGACAGTCTTTGCTGGCACCAAAATAATGTTCGGCAAGCGCCATACCGCGCACGTCGTTGCCAACAAAACATTCAACATGAAAATTATCACGAATGATGTCACCTAAAGCGAGTGCATCAATAGCAATGTTGGGCATGTATTCTACGACACCCGTTTCTGGGTTGACTAAGCCGGGTAGGGCAATACCAATGGCAATGAACTGTTCGATTCGCTCTTGCTGTTGTTTGATAAAGGTATTGAGGTGGAAAAGGAGCCCCTCAATTAATTGTGTTTGGTGAGAATAGTGAAACTCGTGATAGTCCGACGCGAGTTCTTTGCCCCCTAAATTATACAGGCTGAGCTGAATGTAATCTCGGCCTAAACGTACGGCGACAGAGTGAAAAGGGGCGACTTCGGTTGTTAAGGAGATGGCTCTACGTCCGCCAGTAGAGGCTTGTTGTGCGACCTCTTTAATGAGGCCGCGTTCTAGAAGTTGGCGGGTTATTTTTGTAACACTTGCTGGAGCAAGTTGGCTCACATCGGCAACTTGAATACGAGATATCGGACCTTGTAGGTCGATCAATCGGTACACTGCTGCGCTGTTGAGTTGTTTGACTAAATCTACGTTACCTATTTGTCCGCCATTCATTATCAATTGTGCTCGTATTGTCCGTTAACAACCGTCGCCTGAACATTGAAGTCTCTATCAAATGCAGTGAGGTTCGCCACCATGCCTTTTTTTACTCGGCCTAGTTTGTGATCCACACCAATTGCTTTTGCCGGATACAGAGTTGCCATCCGCAGAGCTTCGTCCAATGCGATACCAACGTGCTCAACAGTGTTTTGCACTGCCTCAATCATAGTGAGTGCTGAGCCGCCCAGTGTGCCGTTTTCATCAACACACTTACCATCACGGTAATATACTTTCTTACCGACAAAAATAAAGTAATCCATGTTAGCGCCTGCAGGAGCTGTGGCATCGGTCACTAATACAAGCTTTTCGCCTTTGATTTTGTGAGCAATTCTGATGTTAGCATAATCAACATGAAAGCCATCAGCAATAATGCCAGCATAAACTTCTAGGGTGTCATAAATTGCACCAACGACACCGGGTTCACGTCCAACCATCGGCGTCATGGCATTAAATAAGTGTGTGGCAAAGGTGATGCCTGATTCAAAGCTTTTACGTGCTTCAGTATAAGTTGCGTTAGTGTGACCAATCGATACCACAATGCCAGCTTTCACCAGACGTTCAATGTGTTCTGGATTGTTGTGCTCTGGCGCCAATGTCACTTTAGCAATCACATCGCTATTTTCACACATAGTGGCGATCATGTTGTCATCTGAAGGGCGGATGAAATCCACACTGTGAATGCCCTTTTTCATCACATTAAGATATGGCCCTTCAAGGTGTAAACCCAGTGATTGGTTTTTATATTGAGAGTGATATTCACGTGCGGCAGAAATCGCTTTGCGCATGTCTTCGTCTGAAGAGGTGATTAACGTTGGCAAAAAGCTTGTGCATCCTGATTTTAGGTTGGCTTTATGCATGATCTGCATCGTAGTCGCGGTTACTTCATCATTCAGCATCACACCGCCACAACCATTCAATTGCAGGTCGATAAAGCCTGGGCTTAGGTTTGCACCACTTAAATCTTGTGTCGTTATATCTTGTGGTAAATCCGCAATAGGACAGACCGCTTCAATCAACTCGTTGTTGATAATCACAGCATGGTCAACTAGCACATCACTGCCAGTGTAGATTTTACAGTTAGTTAGTGCGTACATAATCATCAAATCCTTATCTATCAATATTTTATAAATTTGGCGAGGCGACGAAATGAAAGGTGGAATGTGCCAGTACGGTGCTTTCTTTTCTTACTTCAATTAGGTCGCGAATTATCTTGCTAGCAAACAGCCAATGCTGGATGACATTAAAATTAAGTGCTCGTTTTGACTGGGTTATTTGATGGTTATAGTTTGCATTTTATACGAAAAAAGCCAGTCGGGGTTGTTTAGCTTACATGCTATTCGACGATGAAACAGGCAAATATTATCGCCTAATTTCCATTTTTTTTAATTGTAAAATAAGTTTTATGATCTCGCTAGCAAAAACCTTGGTATTTGGCAGATTGTGGTGATTATGATCACAAATGATAAGGTTTTAATTTGCGGAGCAAAATTAATATCATAAACTGAGTTTGACTAAATTGAGCGACTAAAATAAGTGGCTCAACCAAATACAAAAAATCCTAAATCCTAAATCCTATAGGGGGAACTTAAGGTGAATATTCTTGGATACTTTCAAAAAGTAGGCAAGGCGTTGATGGTACCAGTTGCCACATTGCCAGCTGCCGCGATACTAATGGGTATTGGTTATTGGATCGACCCAAATGGGTGGGGTTCAAACAGTGCCTTGGCTGCATTCCTGATTAAAGCAGGTGCTGCAATCATTGATAACATGTCTGTACTGTTTGCTGTTGGTGTGGCTTACGGTATGTCTAAAGATAAAGACGGTGCTGCTGCATTGTCGGGTTTTGTTGGTTTCTTAGTTGTGACGACTTTGCTTTCTCCAGGAGCCGTTGCACAGATCCAAGGTATTGATCCAAGCGCAGTTCCTGCTGCTTTTGGTAAAATCAACAACCAGTTTGTTGGTATTTTAGTGGGTATCGTTTCTGCTGAAATCTACAATCGCTTCTCTACTGTAGAACTGCATAAAGCATTAGCCTTCTTCTCTGGCAAACGCCTAGTACCTATTTTGACGTCGTTTGCTGGTATTTTTATCGCCTTCGTTCTGATGTATGTATGGCCGCATGTTTATGGTGGTCTAGTATCGTTTGGTGAATCGATTCAAGGTCTAGGTTCTGCGGGGGCAGGTATCTATGCGTTCTTTAACCGCTTGCTAATCCCTGTTGGTCTTCATCACGCACTGAACTCAGTATTCTGGTTTGACGTTGCGGGTATTAACGACATTCCTAACTTCTTAGGTGGTGCAAAATCTATCGCTGAGGGTACTGGTATCCCAGGCGTAACGGGTATGTACCAAGCAGGCTTCTTCCCTATTATGATGTTCGGTCTACCTGGTGCGGCATTGGCTATTTACCACACATCTACAGCGAAGAATAAAGAGAAAGTTGCTTCTATTATGATTGCAGCTGGTTTTGCTTCATTCTTTACCGGTGTAACTGAACCTCTAGAATTCTCGTTCATGTTCCTTGCTCCTGCACTATATGTACTGCATGCAGCATTGACGGGTCTATCAGTATTCATTGCTGCTTCAATGCAGTGGATTGCGGGTTTCGGTTTCTCTGCAGGCCTTGTGGATATGGTATTGTCATCACGTAACCCACTGGCGGTTAATTGGTACATGCTAATAGTTCAAGGTATTGTGTTCTTTGCTCTCTACTATGTGATTTTCCGTACCGTTATTTTGAAATTTGGCCTTAAAACACCAGGTCGCGAAGATGACGACAGCGATAGCAAAGTATCAGGCGCGAAAGAGTCTTCTGAGCTCGCTAAACAATACCTTAAAGCTCTAGGCGGTCACAGCAACCTATCTAACATCGATGCTTGTATCACTCGCTTACGTTTATCTGTCAATGACATGAGTATTATCGACGAGAAAACATTAAAAGCATTGGGTGCCATGGGTGTGGTGAAACTGGGTACTAATAACCTACAAGTTATCTTAGGCCCTCTTGCTGAAATCGTTGCTGGTGAGATGAAGTCTATCAATGCAAACGAAGATCTTTCTAGCGTGAAACTTCCTTAGTCTTAATCGCAACGGATGATTAGGTTATTTTAAAGCCTCTGCTTCATGCAGAGGTTTTTCTTATTCATCAAATGAGCGCTATTCAAATTTAAGGCTGCCCACAACGGTAGCTTTTGCCTATTTCTTACGCCCTTTGCCTGAAATTTTGCTTAGCCTAGCCAGACAAAAGGCAATGTCTTGAAATAATCGCAGGAAATGCCCACTTTTTATTGTGCAAGAGCGGATAATTGTGGATCATTAGCGACAAACTTTCTGTTTCTGCAAGCATTACTGCTCTTACATACAGAAAAATCTTCTGACGATACTAAATAATTTTGAGGTGCTATAGATGAGTGAAGCTGAGGCTCGTCCATCGAATTTTATTCGCCAAATCATTGATAAAGATTTAGCGGATGGCAAACACACAAGTGTGCATACTCGTTTTCCGCCCGAGCCAAATGGTTACCTGCACATCGGTCATGCTAAATCTATCTGCTTAAACTTTGGTATTGCTCAGGACTATCAGGGACAGTGTAATTTACGTTTTGACGATACAAACCCTGAAAAAGAAGATATGGAGTACGTTGAGTCAATCAAAGCCGACGTGAAATGGCTCGGCTTCCAATGGTCTGGTGATGTTTGTTATTCGTCAGATTATTTTGACAAACTATACCAATACGCGGTTGAGCTGATCCAAAAAGGTCTGGCTTATGTTGAAGAGCTCAGTCCAGAAGAGATCCGTGAATATCGAGGTACATTGACTCAAGCAGGTAAGCCAAGTCCGTACCGCGATCGCAGCATTGAAGAAAACCTAGCGCTATTTGAGAAAATGCGCGCTGGTGGTTTCGAAGAAGGCAAAGCGTGCCTACGTGCCAAGATTGACATGGCATCATCCTTTATGGTGATGCGCGATCCTGTGCTTTACCGTGTCCGTTTCGCTGAGCATCACCAAACGGGTAACAAATGGTGCATTTATCCAATGTACGATTTTACCCACTGTATCTCGGATGCCTTGGAAGGGATCACGCACTCAATTTGTACGCTGGAGTTTCAAGATAACCGCCGTCTGTACGATTGGGTGTTGGAAAATATCACGATTGATTGTCGACCACATCAGTATGAGTTTAGCCGTTTAAACCTTGAATACACGGTAATGTCTAAGCGTAAACTAAACCAGCTGGTTACGGAAAAATTAGTGGATGGTTGGGATGACCCACGTATGCCGACGATTTCAGGTTTACGCCGCCGTGGATTCACACCAGCATCGATTCGTGAGTTTTGCAAACGCATAGGTGTGACAAAACAGGAAAATATGATCGAATTCAGTTCGTTAGAGTCTTGTATCCGTGAAGACTTAAACGAACATGCGCCTCGCGCCATGGCGGTTCTTGACCCTGTAAAAGTGGTGATAGAAAACTTTGAGGCGGGTAAAGTCGAGACATTAACGCTGGCAAATCATCCAAACAATCCTGAAATGGGCGAGCGTGAAGTTCCATTCACTCGCGAATTGTGGATTGAACGTGAAGATTTCCGTGAAGAAGGTAACAAGAAATACAAACGTTTAGTGCTAGGCAAAGAAGTTCGCTTACGCGGCGCTTACGTAATAAAAGCAGAGCGCATTGAAAAAGATGCACAAGGCAATATTACGACAATATTCTGCACTTACGATGTGGATACTCTGGGTAAAAACCCGGCTGATGGACGCAAAGTAAAAGGTGTTATTCATTGGGTATCAGCCGATAAAGCCTTGCCAGCTGAAATTCGTTTGTACGATCGCCTATTTACCGTTCCCAACCCAGCGGCGGCTGACAACTTTGCCGAAACCATCAACCCAGATTCATTGGTTAAAATTAATGGTTTTGTAGAGCCTAGTTTGGCTGCTGCGGGCGCAGAACAAGGTTATCAGTTTGAGCGTATGGGCTATTTCTGTGCTGACTCGAAAGATTCTAAACCAGAAGCGTTGGTTTTTAACCGCACCGTGGGTCTACGTGACACTTGGGCAAAAATAGACGCAGAGTAAGCTTAAGTACTATTTAAAAAGGTCAGCCAATGCTGGCCTTTCTTTTTATTATGGTACTGTTTTTGTCTGAGCAAGCTCACTTAGCGGGGAAAAATGTGTGAGATTCCTGCGATTATCGTAGTCGTGACACATTTTTTACCTTGCATCCTATAGTTTTGCTAGCGTTATCCGATATATTAAACAGATCATCGTATTTATTTATTCCAAGCACATAGCTGAGCCTTATATGCGTCAAATTTTTCAGCGTCTACTGTTGCCGATAGCAATGGTTGCCGTGACTCAGACTTCTATCGTTAGTGCCGAGAGCATTCGCCTGGTTGGGCCGAATGGTGAGATCCAGTCTTCTCCTCAATTTTCAGAAAATCTCACTCAAACTCGTAATCTTCAGCAGGCTAATAGCCAACCATCGACGTTTTTTGGGCCAACCTTAGACAGCGACACTTTGTGGTCTATTGCCACTCGACTACGCCCATCGAATAACGTCACTGTACAACAAACCCTGCTGGCCATTTATCGGCTAAACCCTCAGGCGTTCGAAAATCAAAATATTCACAGTTTGATTCCGGGTAGCAACTTACGTGTTCCATCATTGGCACAGGTAAATAGTGCGTCCACACAAGAAGCGGTCAATATCATGGCCGCACATCAAGCCAAATTGAATGCTAATACGGCGCAGCCAACAGCGCCTGTTACTGCTGCTTCTACAGCTTTGCCTGAAAAAACAATTGCCTCTACTGCCGCTCAACCAGTTGTTGAAAAGACGAAGAGTGAACCTGTGCTAAAAGATATTGGCACACAAGTTGCGAAATCTGATACTGAATTACTGGCGCTTGAAGAGAAAAATCATAAGTTACGTTTGATGCTGGCAGATGTTCAATCTGAAGTCGATGCACTCAAAGGAGAACTCGGTGACGAAAACCGCATTCGCTCTGAAGTTGAAAAGCTACTTGATGAAGAACGTAGAAAAGCATTAGAGGCGCAAAAGCTTGCACCAAGTGCACTTGATCAACTGCTTTCCAACTCTTGGTTGGTCGCCGCTCTCGCCCTTATTCCTGGCCTGTTAATTGGTTTACTGGTTGTGATGTTGCTTGGCCGCCGATCCAAGCCAACGGAGCAGTCTGTTGTAACTCAAGGTAATCAAGAGCCCATAACGCCGATGGCTGTTGGCAGCCTTGAAGATATTGACGATGATTTAATGCTGGATGATGACTTGTTTGGTGAGTCTGATGATAGTGAGAAGTTATTTGGTGACGACATCACACTGGATGATGAAATCGATGACAATGCTGAACAAGAATCGGACATTTTTGCCGATTTAGACGATACAGATTTAGACTTCAACCTCGAAGGTGAAGATGGCGAAGACCCATTTGCGAGTATCGGCGATGATGGTGATCTTGCTGCGGATTTAGAAGATTTGACCGCTAGCAGTAACGGCATCAGTGTTGGTGCTGACGAAAAAGCTGTCGGTCTCGATGAGATGGCGCGAGCTTTAGACGAAGCGTTATTAGATGAAGATGACGGCGAAACAGAATTTGATTTATCCGATGATGATGATTCCATTTCTGAAGACGACATTGACGCGTTATTGGCTGGAGATGAGAAAGCTGAAGATCTCGGAAGCGATACTTTAGATCAATCGCTACTTGACGATTTGTTTGCCGCCAATAGTGATGACGATCATCATGATAGTTTTGACTTTGATTCATTATTGGATGAGTCCGAAGATGATTTCAACTTGGATTCAGAAGAGCCCGAGCTAGCAAAAACCGGCGGTAACTTCGATTTAAAAGAAGCAAAACTAGCGTCGGATAGTGAACTTGATGATCTATTCGCAACGATTGAAGCGCAATCTGACCTCACCTCAATAGAAACTGATTCCTCCACTGAAACAGCGCTGCTGGATGAATTATTAGAAGAGCAAGATGAAGATGTCCTAGCAATTGATAGCGACAGTGTCGAACTGCTCGATGAGCTACTCGGTGATGATGAAGAGAGCGAGACAGACTTATCGGAAAGCACCGACTTACTTGAAGAACTTGTGCAGCCCGATAAAGACATCGCTTCGAGCGAAGAAGATATTGATGATGTTGACTTCACTGGTGATCAAACTCTGTATGAGTTATTGGGTGAAGAAACTACGGAATCCGACATTGAAACCGAGCTGGATGAGAATAGTACAGAGCTATTGGACGAACTATTTACTGACAATGGTTCTGAATCACTTGAGTTTGAAAAGGCAGACCAAGAGCAAGAAGGTGCTGAAGATAAGGATAGTCTCGCTGAAGAAGATGGTACGGCATTATTTGAAGAGTTGCTGGAAATCGAGCAGCATGCTCAGAATATCGAAGAGGCCGAACAGCAAAATAGCGAGTTGTTGGATAATGAAAACGATAGCGTTGAAGATTCCGAGTTTAACAGCGACATCTTCATTGACGATCTGCTAAGTGCCGCTCCTGAAAAAGATCCTCTACTGGATGATGAACAGATGGGAGTGGTTGATGGCGACATTGATGAAGAATTTATCGACGACTCATTTGATTTTAACCCAGAAATTGAAGGGGCAAGTTATCCGGATCTGAAGCCGAATGAGGAGCAACCTCTAAGCAGCTCGACATCCCCGGAAAAAATAGAACCCGCACAGGTTAGCAAACCAGAAGTCAGCCCTAACGAATTTGGAGTTCCACAAGATGAAGACTGGGACATTGGTGAGCTAGAAGACGAAGAACCAAGCCAAGCTGATGTTGAGCCGCTTCAAACCAATTCAGCAGAATCATCGGCAAAGGACCATGTTGAGGAGCTCCACGATGACAAGTTAGTGGAGTTAGAAGAAGAAGATCTCCTTGCTTCCTTTAATGAGTCATCGCTAGAAGAACAGTCACAGAGCGAGCTTTCCGAAGTCCAACTGCCAGAGCAGTCAGAAGAAGACGCGCTGGCGGATGCGATAGCTGAGCCTCAAGAGGCGGCGTCAGAGCCTGTTGCTCAAGAAAGTGTTGAAGCGATTGATGAGCAAGCCTTGCCTGAATTCAGTGAAGAAGATGTACTTGCTTCAATCAACGAGCCTCCTCTAGAAGAAGAAAAGGAAGACGAGAGCGACCTTACGGATCTTGAGCTTCCAGAATACACAGAAGAAGACGCGCTGGCGGATGCGATAGCTGAGCCTCAAGAGGCGGCGTCAGAGCCTGTTGCTCAAGAAAGTTTTGAAGCGATTGACGAGCAATCCTTACCTGAATTTAGTGAAGAAGATGCACTTGCTTCAATTAGCGAGCCTTCTCTAGATGAAAAGGAAGACGAGAGCGAACTTACGGATCTTGAGCTGCCAGAGTACACAGAAGAAGACGCGCTAGCGGATGCGATAGCCGAGCCTCAAGAAGCGGCGTCAGAGCCTGTTGCTCAAGAAAGTTTTGAAGCGATTGACGAGCAAGCCTTACCTGAATTTAGTGAAGAAGATGCACTTGCTTCAATC
>Ga0075011_10000020_pt1 | contig 90176 bp, 78 predicted proteins | sample TARM_MetaG_T_14_FD_72354 | JGI IMG/M metagenome (GOLD analysis project Ga0075011, IMG submission 72354) | Freshwater microbial communities from Pennsylvania, USA, analyzing microbe dynamics in response to fracking - TARM_MetaG_T_14 | ecosystem: Environmental > Aquatic > Freshwater > River...
TCTTTATTCTTTTGGAACTATAGCAATATTACGGTTAATGTGAGACAGATCTAGAAATGGCATCAGAAGATAAAATATTGATCAAAGCGCCCAGAAGCCATAAAGATGGACATCTTTTTGCTGTTTCTGAATCTGCAATTGATTGGATCGAACAATATCAACACTTCAAAGGTGTCACTAAAAGTATTGTTGAATTATTAAATCTTATCTCACTTCGTGGTTTCAGTAGCAAAGATGGTTTAGTGTCTACTACAGAACTGATAGAAGCAACTGACGGACAATTAACCCGGGCTGCTATTCAACAACGTCTAAGAGCTGCAGTAAATATCGGTCTGTTTAAACAGATTCCGGTACGATTTGAAGAAGGGTTGGCTGGTAAAACAATGCTGCATAGTTTTATCAACCCTAATCAATTAATTTCAGCTTTAGGCTCGACCAGTTTAGTGACCGAATCGGTTAAGCAAACCGAAAAACGTAAACGATCAAAAGCACTCGCGCAAACTCAGGTTAATAAGCGTCTGCTTAATGAGCATGGTCTCAATACACCACCAACAATGAAAGATGAAGCTGAACAGTTTGTGGTATCTCCAACTAACTGGGCAGGCATTATTGATCAGGCTTTGGCTCCGCCAAGAACTAGAAAAAATTACCAAAAATCAATGGTTTATATTTCAGGAACGCGAGCTGTTATTGAGACTCGATCTTCAAAAAATATCATGACAGTCGATGATCTTATGACGTTGTTTGCACTGTTCACATTGACCGTTCAATACCATGATCATCATCATGAAGATTACCAGCTTAACGCCAGCCAAGTGCCAAATAAAACACCACTCTACATCACGGATATTCTTTCTTTGCGGGGTAAGAAAGACAGTGGACCGGCGCGAGATTCAATTCGTGACAGTATTGATCGTATAGAGTTTACAGATTTTCAATTACATGAACTTACTGGCCGATGGTTAAGTGAAAATATGCCTGAAGGCTTTAAAAGTGATCGTTTTCGTTTCCTGGCCAGAACGATCACAGCCTCTGAAGAAGCGCCAACAGAAGGCAGTGACGGTGAAATTAAGATCAAACCCAATTTGTACATATTAGTTTGGGAACCATCATTTTTCGAAGAACTGATGACTCGTGATTATTTCTTCCTGTTTCCTCCGGAAATCCTCAAACAGCATACACTGGTATTCCAGTTGTACTCGTATTTCCGTAGCCGTATGTCGCGTCGTCATACTGATGTTATGATGCTTAGTGAGTTAAACCAGAAGCTAGCACGTAATATTGAATGGCGTCGTTTTTCTATGGATCTGATCCGTGAATTAAGACGTTTATCCGATGGCAAAGGAAGTAACGATCTGTTTGTGGTCAATCTCTGGGGGTATCACTTAACGATCACAACATCAGTTGAAAAAGGTAAGATCGTAGATTATCAGGTGGATATTAAATGCGATGCTGAAGAAGTATTACGATACTCTCGAGCTAAAATGACCAATGCGGGTAAACGTAATATGGCGCCAACACTGCCTAATCCATTACGGCATGAAATGGTGTCTAAGCAGAAACTGGCTGAACTATCTGAAATTATTGATGGTGAATTTGAGCCGATCCAACGAAAGTCACCTTCTCCCCGTGGAAAATTGGGTCGCCGGGTCAAGCAGCGTAAACACCTGGTAGAGATCAATGCCGATGAAATTACGATCACTCTATCTAAATATACCTCTTCAGAAGCTCTGGAACGCAGTATAACAGCTTTAGCCGCTATGACTGGACATGCCCCATCACAAATCAGAGAAGAGTGTGTAGAGCTCATTGACAAGCTTGATTGGCTACGTGTTGATGATCAGGTCATTCCTTATGAGACGTTAAGTAAGGTTATCGAACTGTATAATTCGCAAACTGAAAACAAACATCTTTCTATTGAACGTTTGATATCCGGTTTGGCGGTGCGCAGGAAAGTCTGTAAACAGGTGTTTGATGGCCATCTTGATGAGTCCGTCTTTAGAGCACTTGATGAAGTCTCTATCGGAATCTAGCAGACATTGGACATAACCTTGACAATAGCCTGACATTGCAAGGCAGGTTGTTGGCTAAAGTTATTACCGAATAGACAACCTTTTGTCCTATCTGATGAATTTGAAGATTGGCTCATATTGTTACATTCATTCTGAATTTTTATCGAGTTCTCCCCAAGGGCTCGATTTTTTTTGCCTAAAATATATTACTTATGACGAACATTTCTTACGGATCACTCTGTGCTTCCCATGATCATGCTTTCGTCACTGCTTAATTTTCCTTGATCATTTTTCCGCAAATTGATTTATCTGAGCTTTGAACGGTTAAGATCTGTTGCGTGAGATCGCTGATTATCAACCCGGCCAATGAGTTACCTCAGTGATAAATTACTAAAGTATGATTGAAAGCTAATATGCTTTGAGGCGAGAACCCGTAAGGGATAGAAGTGAAAAAGTTGAGCTGGATCAGTTTACTTTTTTTACAGTGAATCTTCTAAATGTACTGCTACTTTTCTCACGGTACAAAAGATAATTGAGGCATTTATAAATTAGATTTCTGAATCATCGTTTGAATCACATTCTTACTCAAATATGCTTAACATGGTTTTGTACCTTTGCTACAGATTACCTGTCCTTTGCATGGTTTATTCGGAGGTTACAATGTCCATTAATTCTATTAACCATGATGAAATCACCGGTATCACTGAGAAGTGGGACTTCAGAGACGAAGTTGAAACCCAGGCTCCAGTGAATAAACAAAAATCAGCGGATGCTCGTCGTCGTATTGAAGCATTGAGAGAAATCCGCGAAAGTGGTTTGTCTATTGAAGAGGCGAAGGAACTCGGCCTTCTTCACTAAGGATAAATTATTTTAGTTGTTTCGAAAGGGTGGCACATGCCACCCTTTCTATTTTGAATACTGCATGAGTTTGTGTTTAATTTGTGACCATTAGTTTGCTTAATACCAGATTAAGTCATTAAAGTGCCACAAACCCGCATTTTGATTCTTAATTTTGTCCATTCCTATGCTATATTTCGCTACATGTTTTTATCGACTGTGGGTTTACTAATGTCTTTCAACCTTGCTCTGCTTGATGTAAATGAAAAAAACAAAATTGAATTAGATAAACAAGCGTCTTTTTTAGTTTGGAAGATGAAGCAGGCAAAAGGTGGTCCGGAAGAGATTACTAAGCAGCTAACCAGTCTGGCTTCTGAGGAAGAACAAGAGTGGTTTCAACAGTCGGTGGACAAATATAAAAGAGTCATGGGTGTCATGTAATATACTCCTAACTCTGTGCGGAAATACAATATTCCGGCACATCCGTCGCATTAAATTGAACTAGAGAGAACATCCCGATGGGAAGAAGTTTCGAAGTGCGCAAAGCCTCTATGGCGAAAACTCAAGGCGCAAAAATTAAAGTTTACTCAAAATACGGTAAAGAAATTTACATGTGTGCGAAGAACGGTGGTTCTGACCCAGACATGAACTTGTCGCTTCGTCACCTAATCAGTAAAGCTAAAAAAGATCAGGTACCAGCACACGTCATCGATAAAGCGATTGATAAAGCTAGCGGTGGCGGTGGTGAAGATTACCAACCTGCTCGTTACGAAGGTTTTGGCCCAGGTGGCGTAAGCGTCATCGTTGACTGTCTGACTGATAACGGTAACCGTACTTTCCAGGACGTACGCCAGTGCTTCGTTAAGACAGGCGCGAAAATTGGTACTCCTGGCGTGGTTGCACATATGTTTGATCACCAGGCAGTATTCCAGTTTAAAGGCGAAGATGAAGAAGCGGTACTGGAAGCGCTAATGATGGAAGATGCCGATGTCACTGATATTGAACTTGAAGATGGTGTGATTACCGTATTTGCACCAAACACAGAGTTCTTTAAAGTGAAGACAGCACTTAATGCAGCATTCCCGGATTTAACCGTAGATGTTGAAGAGATCACTTTCGTACCTCAGAACCAAAGTCCAATCTCTGGTGAAGACGCAGAAAAGTTCCAAAAATTCTTGGATATGCTGGATGACTGCGACGATGTTCAGCAGGTTTATCACAACGCTGAAATTCAGTAGTTTTGTTGTTATTGATAAGAACCGAAGCCCATGGCTTCGGTTTTTTTATCGATTCTGTGCCTAACTACATTCGCTCAACTTTCTGAATAAATTCACTTTATCGGCTTACGTAGTGACAAATAAGCGCAGTTAGTTTACAAAGAACCAGTATCATTCCACCACACCAGAGGAATCTGGGTATAAGAGATGGAAAGTTTGTCGTCAAAGGAGAATACAATGAAAGTCAGTTTTATTGGGTTAGGTGTCATGGGGTATCCTATGGCTGGGCACTTGGTTAAAGCAGGATTTGACGTGACGGTATTTAACCGCACCGAGTCTAAAGCCCAAGCTTGGGCGCAAGAATACGCTGGAGCGTACGCTGCTACCGTTGCTGAATGTGTGGAACAGGCGGATGTAGTGCTAGTATGTGTGGGTAACGATGATGACGTGCGCAGTATGACCACCAGCGAAACCGGCGCGTTAGCATTTATGAAACCCGGGGCTTTGCTTGTTGATCACACCACAACGTCAGCACACTTAGCTGAAGAGCTATCACAGGCCTCTCAAAAGGCAGGAGTTGGCTTTATGGATGCTCCGGTATCGGGTGGACAGGCTGGCGCAGAAAATGGCGTATTGACCATTATGTGTGGTGGAAGTCAGCAAGATTTCGATTCATTGCAGCCTATATTTGATGCTTATGGTCGTTCGTCAGTGTTGATGGGGGAAGTAGGGCAGGGACAGCGTGCCAAAATGGTGAATCAAATCTGTATAGCCGGTGCACTGACCGGTATTTCTGAAGGTTTAATCTTAGCGGAAAAAGCCGGTCTTGATGTGGAAACTTTGGTTTCTTGTCTTAAGAATGGTGCCGCCGGCTCCTGGCAGATGGAAAATCGCGCTATTACGATGTCACAGGGCAAATTTGATTTTGGTTTTGCGATTGACTGGATGATAAAAGATCTTGGTTTTTGTTTAGACGAAGCTGAGCGCCAGGGCGTTAAACTACCGATGACTGAAAAAACGATAAAAGCATATCAATCACTATCTGACCAGGGCGATGGGCGGATGGATACTTCTGTTTTGGTTAAAGCGATCAAAAGCGAATCAGAACAATAAAAGTGTCGCTTAAAATAAAACCGCCGTTGATTGTCAATGGCGGTTTCTGGATTAGCGAGTAGTCGTATTCATAATCAAGCGTTTACAGTGTAAATTCCTAAACTTTAAATCTTGCCACCAAATCATACAATTCATGAGCACGTCCATTGAGGCTTTGGCTACCCTGACGGTTGTCATTGGCTAAACTTGCTGATTCACTACTTTTATCGGATATCACCACAATACGCTGTGAAATTTCCTGACCAACAATACTCTGTTCTTCCGTTGCCGTTGCTATCAGCGTATTCATATCCATAATCATACTGATAGAGTGCTGAATTTTTTCTAATGCCTGAGCTGCAGCATTGGCTTCATTGACAGCAGATTCGCTTCTACTCTGACTGGAGTCCATCGCACGTACAGCCGCGTCTGATGCCTTTTTTAGTTGTTCGATAACAGAGTGTATTTCTCCTGTACTCTGTTGGGTTCGGCTGGCGAGTTTACGCACTTCGTCAGCAACGACAGCGAATCCGCGACCTTGATCGCCGGCTCGTGCCGCTTCTATTGCTGCATTTAATGCTAATAAGTTAGTTTGTTCTGCAATGTCCTGAATGACTTCCAGTGATACTGAAATGTCTTTCACGTCACCTTCCAATTTGGAAATTACATTACTTGCTTGCGCCACTTCTTCTGCCAGAGCCTGAACCGATTGTGCAGCAGAATCGACAATATTGTGGGCTTCCAACGCGCTGTTATCGGCCTCTTTGGCCGAATTCGCAGCCTGACTGGCATTATTTGATATCTCATTGGCCGTGGTTGTCATTTCTGTCATCGCTGTTGCAACTTGTTCTGTTTCGCTGCGTTGTTGGCCAGCCAGATCATCCACTAGAGCCGCTCTCTCTGTCATGGAGTTGGTTTCATTCACCACTTGTAAGCCAACTTCATTTACACGCTTAATAATTTCCTGAAGACTAATTACAAAGGCATTAAAATTTTTGCTTAGTTCGGTAAATTCAGGAACACTGAATGCTTCCATTCTTGCGGTTAAATCTGCATCACCGCTGGCAAAGGAACGAATTGAAGTATCAAACATCTCTATTGGTCGCATTATTGTGCGGTTGAAGAAAAGGGTAATAACCCCGACTATGACAATGATGACAATGGTAACAATCGATAAGGTCCAGATACTCTGCATGAGTTGTGCATTTGCTTTTTTTTCCATAAGCGCAATTTCTGCATCAATATCATCAGTATAAAAACCGGTACCGATCATTAAATCCCACTGAGGTAAATAAACCGAATAGCTGAGTTTCGGTAAGGGTTCTGTCTCGTTGGGTTTTGGAAAGTAGTAGGTTGTGAATTCATCCTTTTTTGCGTTACGCATAAGGTCTTGTACCAGCTTGTTTCCCTCTGCGTCCTGCAGCTCCCAGAAATTTTCACCAATACCGGCTGTGCTTTTTCCCAGGAGTAACCGAGTTCCTTTTGAATCATAGCCAAATAGGTAACCGTTTTGCCCAAACTGGATTTCTTTTAGTATTTCTAAAGCTTGTTCGCGAGACGCATTTGTATTTTTCAGTGGTGTTAAAGCGCTTTCCGCGATTTCTAAATAGGACTTTAGTTCGGATTTTTTCATCGCCATCATAGCTGTATGTGTCGATGTCATTTGTTGTTGGGTTAAGCTTTGTGATTGATTGAAACTTACAAACATCATACTGGCAACAATAAGTAATAATGGAACGATCGACAAAATATAAAGTCGAGATCGAATAGTTAAGTTCATGGGCACGTCCTTCTCTCAATGTCCAAAACAACTCATATTTGTAGTTGTTGTTATTATCAATATAAAGATTAGTTCAGAAGTGTTAGAAACTCTGTATATAAATACAAAAGTAATTCGAGAACAGTGACATATTTATGCGAATGGTCTTGAAGCGATTGCAAGCTCGGTTGCGTGTTACATATCATCTGTTACTTAGGTGCGGTGATTTTATACATAAATAAAATGTCAATAAGAAAATATTTTTTTACCCATCCTAGGGGAGAATGTTCGCCAAGAAAGACCGCTTTTATTGATTTGGATCAATTAATTTTATTTCTTTAATACAGCAAGTTAATTGACTTACCCTTTGTTTTTAAATGGTTATTTTTAAAGGTATTACCATTTTTGAAAGGTTAGATTTCATTTTGATCGACTTTGAATGCCATTTTTATGTAAGCATAATGTGTCAGATGTAACAAAGTGTTTCTAGTTGTAGCTATTGAGTGTTAACGTTTTGGCAGTCTAATCCTTTGTCTAAAGTGCTTTTCTCACAAAAGCTATGACATCTATTTTGTTGCAAGCTCAACACAATAAAAATTCATAGAAATCTAATGCGGATTCTTAAAGTGCCAACTTTGTTATTGAATTCCGTAAACATAATCGAGAAAGTCAATGGAAGCCTCAAGATATAAAAACATCTTGTCGCGAGCAGGGTTGTTCTGTGCAATGTTGCTCCTGTCAGGATGTGAATCTGCTTTACTGGATCCTAAGGGATTAGTAGGAGTGCGTGAGAAAGAGTTGATTATCACAGCTCTTCTTCTGATGTTGATTGTTGTTATCCCTGTGATCTTAATGACAATTTACTTCGCTTATAAATACCGAGCGAGCAACAATGACGTTGAATACGCTCCTGAGTGGTCTCACTCAACCAAGATAGAGCTGGTGGTATGGATTGTACCTATCATCATCATCGCGATTTTGGCCGTCATTACCTGGCGTTCAACTCATGAGTTAGAACCGTCTGTTCCCCTGGACAGTGATGTAGAACCAATTACGATTGAAGTTGTGTCGCTGGATTGGAAATGGTTGTTTATCTATCCTGAGCAAAACATCGCTACGGTTAACTATGTTGCTTTCCCTAAAGATGTTCCTGTGACCTTTAAGGTTACGTCAGACAACATCATGAACTCTTTCTTCATTCCCCGATTAGGTAGCCAAATCTACGCTATGCCTGGCATGGTGACCCGTCTACACCTAATTGCTAACCACGAAGGTGAGTATAAAGGTATTTCGTCAAGCTACAGCGGCGAAGGTTTCTCACACATGAAGTTCAAAGCGAACGCACTGCCTGATCAACAGAGTTTTGATCAATGGGTAGCCAGTGTGAAACAGAAACCGCTGACACTGAATGGTTTTGATGATTACCAGGCACTTGCTGAGCCAAGTGAAGACGTCCCTGTGACTTTCTATTCTCAAGTTCCTCACGACTTATTTGAATCTGTTGTTATGCAACATATGGGTTCACTCAATATGAGCGGCGAAGGTGAAGAGCACGGTCACATGGAAATGGCAGAACACAAAGGGTAACAGACGATGTTTGGAAGACTCACATTAGACTCCATTCCATACCATGAGCCAATCATCATGATCACTATGGCTGTGATTGCGATTGTTGGTATTGCGATTGTTGCGACAATAACACGCATGGGTAAATGGCAATATCTTTGGAGCGAATGGTTTACTTCGGTAGACCATAAAAAATTAGGCTTTATGTACATTGCTGCTGCGATGATCATGTTGATTCGTGGTTTTGCAGATGCGGTGATGATGCGTAGCCAACAGTTGTTGTCGTCAGCGGGCGAAGCAGGGTATTTACCTCAGCACCACTACGACCAAATCTTTACCGCGCATGGCGTGATCATGATTTTCTTTGTGGCAATGCCGCTCGTCATTGGCTTGATGAACATTATTGTCCCACTGCAGATCGGCGCTCGCGATGTGGCGTATCCGTTTTTGAACAACCTGAGCTTTTGGTTGTTCGTGGTTGGTATCATTCTTACCAACATGTCTCTCGCTGTGGGTGAGTTCGGCCGTACCGGCTGGCTTGCGTATCCACCGTTGTCTGGTATTGATGCCAGTCCGGGAGTCGGGGTCGATTATTGGATATGGGCTCTGCAGATATCGGGTGTGGGTACCACACTATCAGGCGTAAACTTCTTTGCGACGATTTTGCGTATGCGAGCACCGTCAATGCCATTGATGAAGATGCCAGTCTTCACCTGGGCATCACTGTGTTCGAATATCCTGATTATTATTTCGTTCCCAATTTTAACGGTTACCATCGCACTTCTGACGCTGGATCGTTACTTAGGAATGCACTTCTTCACCAATGATATGGGCGGCAACATGATGATGTATGTCAACCTGATTTGGGCTTGGGGTCACCCGGAAGTTTACATTCTTGTGTTGCCGATCTTCGGTGTATTCTCTGAAGTCACTGCGACATTCTCACGTAAGAAACTGTTCGGTTATACCTCATTGGTTTGGGCAACGATTGTAATCACCATTCTGGCTTTCATTGTATGGCTGCACCATTTCTTCACTATGGGTGCTGGTGCAAACGTGAACGCCTTCTTTGGTATTGCGACCATGATCATCTCGATTCCGACCGGGGTTAAGATCTTCAACTGGTTGTTTACCATGTACAAAGGTCGTATTCGTTTTACAACACCAATGATGTGGACGGTAGGCTTCCTGATTTCATTCACTATCGGTGGTATGACAGGCGTACTGATGGCGGTTCCGGGTGCAGACTTTGTACTACACAACTCAGTATTCCTGATCGCACACTTCCATAACGTCATCATCGGTGGTGTGGTATTCGGCTGTTTCGCTGCAATTGCATACTGGTTCCCGAAAGCAACAGGCTTCATGCTAAATGAAAGCTGGGGTAAACGTGCGTTCTGGTGTTGGATCACCGGTTTCATTCTGGCGTTTCTACCACTATACGCGCTTGGTTTTATGGGGATGACTCGTCGTATCAGCCAAAACTTAGACCCTGAATTCTTCCCGCTTCTTGCTGTGGCTGCGTTCGGTACTGCGATTATCGCACTTGGCGTACTGTGTCAGTTTATTCAGTTCTACGTAAGTATTCGTGATCGTCACCTTAACCCTGACGTAACGGGTGACCCGTGGGATGGTCGTACTCTCGAGTGGGCAACGTCTTCACCACCGCCGTTCTACAACTTCGCTGTGATCCCGAAAGGGGATGAACTGGACGCATTCTGGTACCAGAAAGAGCGTGGCGAGCATGACATCACCAAAGAGGTGGAATATGCACCCATTCACATGCCGAAAAACACGGCAACAGGTATGTATATATCTGCATTCTCGCTGATTTTTGGTTTTGCCATGATTTGGTACATCTGGTGGCTGGCAGCGGTTGGTTTCATCGGTGTGGTTGTGACGGCGATTAAGCACAGCTTCAATGAAGATGTTGATTACTACGTGCAACCGAATGAGATCAAAGCGATTGAAGAAGCGCATCGTAAGCGCGTTCTTGAAGCGAAAGGTCAGGTTGCTGATCAGAACGATAATAACAGCGATATGGAGGTGGACTATGCACGCTGATACTCATGATGCACATGATCACCACGATACCGGTGGTATTAAACTGTTTGGTTTCTGGATTTACCTGATGAGTGACTGCATCTTGTTCGCGAGCTTGTTCGCAACATATGCAGTGCTGGCAAACGCGACCGCTGGTGGTCCGGATGCAAAAGAGTTGTTTGAACTGCCATTTGTCTTTGCCGAAACCATGATGCTGCTATTTAGTAGTATCACTTTCGGTTTCGGCATGATTGCCATGAAGCGTAAAGACATTGCGGGGCTGAAACGCTGGTTAGCGGTGACATTCCTGTTGGGTGCTGGCTTTATCGCAATGGAACTTTATGAGTTCCACCACCTGATTGCTGAAGGCGCAAGTCCACAGCGCAGCGCTTTCTTGTCAGCGTTTTTTACTCTGGTTGGTACACACGGCCTTCACGTGAGCTTTGGTCTGATCTGGCTGGCAGTCTGTTACTGGCAGCTATCAACGAAAGGCTTGAACGAGATGATGGAAACACGCTTTAACTGCCTGAGCCTGTTCTGGCACTTCCTGGATATCGTTTGGATCTGTGTATTTACCATCGTATACCTACTGGGGGTAATGTAATGAGCAACCAACATTTAGACAGTGCGAAGAGTGATTACATTAAAGGGTTTATTGCGTCACTGATTCTGACCATTATTCCGTTCTACTTCGTCGCAACACAAAGCCTGCCAAAAGACATCACTTACGCAGTGATGTTTGGCTGCGCCATTGTTCAGGTGATTGTCCATTTCGTTTACTTCTTGCATATGGAGCTGAAAACGGAAGAGGGCCAGTGGAACTTTCTTTCGCTGATGTTTACCGCTTTGGTTGTACTCATCCTGATTGCTGGTTCGGTCTGGATTATGTGGAACCTTAACGTCAACATGATGATGTAGGGCACTATGATCAGAGGTTACGTATCTATCACCAAGCCGGGCATTATCATTGGTAATCTGATCTCTGTTGCTGCGGGGTATTTCCTGGCAGCAAAATCAGAAGCTGCTAATGGCCTGTTGCTACTGTGTGCTTTAGCTGGCGTCGCTATGGTGATTGCGTCAGGCTGCGTGGTGAATAACATTTTCGACCGAGATATCGACTTGAAGATGGAGCGCACCCGCAGTCGTGTACTGGCGCAGGGTGACATTAATACTGATCATGCGTTTGTGTTTGCTCTCGTACTTCTGTTAGCGGGTACCGCGCTGCTTTATCGCATGACAAACCCACTCTCTGCGGTTGTAGTGCTATTGGGATACGTGTTTTACGTGTTCTTCTACACCATGTGGTATAAGCGCAATTCCGTGTATGGCACTCTTATCGGAAGTTTTTCCGGTGCTGTACCACCGTTAGTGGGGTACCTGGCAGTTACAAATTACATTAGCCTGGAAGCGGTACTGCTGTTCGCTCTGTTTAGTTTGTGGCAAATGCCGCACTCTTATGCGATTGCGATGTTCCGCATGCAGGACTATAAAAATGCTGGGATTCCAGTGCTACCGGTAGTAGCTGGCATCGAAAAAGCACGTAAACACATGATGGCTTATGTGGTGGCGTTCAACGCAGTGGCTCTCGCGCTGTTCCTGTTAGGGAATGGTGGTTATGAGTATCTGCTTGTTGCGGCAGCTGTATGCTTTATGTGGACACAAGTGACGTTCAAAAAGGTCACGGAAGATAACTATGTTGAATGGTCGAAAGCGGTATTTAAAGTATCGTTACTGGTTGTCATGGGCATCAGTACGGTATTGGGAGTAGAGCTAATACCTTTTCAATTAATTTTTTAATATATAGATGTAATAAAAACCCGTCATAAGCTGAAAAAGCACCTTAATATTAAGGTGCTTTTTTTCTGCAATTTTTCTCCGTTATACAATCATCGTTTCATATGTCGTTTATACGTATTTTTGTTACAAACCACTTCAACCCAATAAGCTGGAATTATTTCACGCTTTGAAATAATTCTATTTCTGTGATGTTTATCACTACATATCCTGCTTTTTTAAAAATCAATTATATTTATGTGATTTGGGTCACTATAAATATAAAGAATTATTTTTTTAAAATTTGAAGTTGAGCATTAAAAACAGGTTGATATTTATGTATTTGTTGTTTTGTAAGTAAATTACATTGTCATTTGATGAAGGAGATCACAAATAAATAAGTAGATCTTAGTTAATAATCCAACCTTGATCACAAAAACCCCGTTGATGATGCTAACTAATATTTGTGTGTTAGATTTATTGGGAGTCAATTAATCCGCGGTTTTAGCAGAACCGTAACAACAACATAATTAATCAGAACATCGAACGGGGTACATTTATGTTATCACCAGAAGCGAAGGTTAAGGTACAAAATTTTGGCCGTTTCCTTTCTAACATGGTAATGCCAAACATCGGCGCATTCATTGCGTGGGGTTTCATTACAGCTCTATTTATTCCTACAGGTTGGATTCCAAACGAAACACTGTCCAGTATGGTAGGTCCAATGATCACTTACCTACTGCCACTACTTATCGGTTATACCGGCGGTAAAATGGTTGCTGGCGACCGTGGTGCAGTTGTAGGTGCAGTTACCACAATGGGCGTTATCGTTGGTACTGACATCCCAATGTTTATGGGTGCAATGATTGCTGGTCCATTGGGCGCTTTGGCAATTAAGAAATTCGACCAGGCAATCCACGGTAAAGTGAAAAGTGGATTTGAGATGTTAGTTAATAACTTCTCAGCCGGTATCATCGGTATGATCTGCGCGATTATTGCGTATTTGGTTATTGGCCCAGCAGTAAAAGTTCTTTCTACCGCTTTGGCAACGGGTGTTAACACTCTGGTTGAATCTGGTTTACTTCCTCTAACGTCACTTTTTGTTGAGCCGGCGAAGATTCTATTCCTGAATAATGCAATCAACCACGGTATTTTCTCACCACTAGGTATCCAACAATCTGAAGAACTTGGCAAATCAATCTTCTTCCTGATTGAAGCAAACCCAGGTCCAGGTCTTGGTCTTCTGATTGCTTATATGATGTTTGGTAAAGGCAGTGCAAAACAATCGGCTGCGGGTGCTTCAATCATCCACTTCCTAGGTGGTATCCACGAAATTTACTTCCCATACGTATTGATGAACCCACGCCTTATCATCGCGGTTATCGCTGGTGGTATGACAGGTGTATTCGTTAACGTACTGTTTGATTCAGGTCTTGTATCTCCAGCTTCTCCAGGTTCAATCTTCGCGGTTCTGCTGATGACACCTAAGTCAGCATTTGTTGGCGTAATTCTGTCAGTTGTGTGTTCTGCCGCTGTTTCATTCTTCGTAGCATCGTTGCTGATGAAAACACAGAAACAGACTGAAGACGACGATGATTCGCTAGAGCAAGCTACAGCTCAAATGAAAGATATGAAGGCATCATCTAAAGGTGCAGCTGCGGCTGATATCGATATGGCTGGTGTACGTAAAATCATCGTAGCTTGTGATGCTGGTATGGGATCAAGTGCTATGGGGGCTAGCTTGCTGCGTAAGAAAGTGGATGCGGCTAACTTACCAATTGAAGTCACGAACCTTGCGATCAACAGCCTACCTGGCGACGTAGACATTGTCGTTACACACAAAGATTTGACAGACCGAGCTCGTAAGCATGCGGCTAACGCCAAGCATATCTCCCTGTCGAACTTCCTTGATAATGCTTTGTATGACAATCTGGTTGCGGAACTAATAGCAGCTAAAGAGGGCGATTTAAAAAAGCCTGAAGCACCAGCAGACGCTAGCTCTGGCGAGGAACCAACGCTAAAGCTTTCAAATGAGAACATCTTCTTAGGGTTAACACCAAAAAGCAAAGAAGAAGTGATCAAGTTTGCTGGTGAACAACTTGTAAAACTTGGCAATGTTGATCCTGAATATGTAGATGGAATGCTGGCGAGAGAGCAATTAGTTTCTACATATCTTGGCGAGTCTATCGCTGTTCCTCATGGAACAATTGAAGCGAAGCAATATGTTAAGAAGACCGGTATCGTGTTCTGTCAGTTCCCTGAAGGAATCCAGTGGGGGGAAGATGAGGATGATGTTGCGAAGCTTGTTATCGGTATTGCTGCACAAGGCGATGAACATATCCAGGTTATCACCGCTATCACCAATTCACTCGATGATGAAGAAGCAATCGAGTGCCTGAAGACAACGACGAACCCAAGTGATGTTCTTCGTATACTTAATGGCTAAGCTAGCAAAAGAGCCAAGCTCCTAAAATGGTGATTAGGCCGGTCTCCCCCGACCGGCCTTGTTTTTAATATTTTGAACTCTTTGGAAGGTAAGTTATGAAAGCTTTACATTTTGGTGCCGGAAACATTGGCCGGGGCTTCATCGGTAAATTACTCGCAGATGCAAATATTCATGTCACATTTACCGACGTTAACGAGGTTGTGGTAAATGGCTTGATTGAACGCCAACAGTATCCAGTGAATGTCGTTGGTGCTGACCGTGTTACAGAAATGGTCACTGGCGTTACTGCAATTAACTCGAATGACGACGCTCTGATAGATTGTATTGCTGAAGTTGATATGATAACGACAGCGGTTGGTCCAACTGTTCTAAAAATCATTGCAAAATCTCTTGCTCAGGGACTTGAAAAAAGAGTCAAGAGCGGTAACACTTCACCTCTTAATATTATCGCGTGTGAAAACATGGTACGTGGTACCAGCCAGCTTAAAGAAGCCATATTCGATTTATTAGATGACACAACCAAAGCGGCGGTTGAAGACTCGGTAGGCTTTGTCGATTCAGCGGTAGACAGAATTGTTCCTCCGGCAGAAGAAGGGGAATCTGATCCTCTTGCAGTGACCGTAGAAACCTTTAGTGAGTGGATTGTTGATCAGACTCAGTTTAAAGGTGAAATTCCGAATATTCCGGGTATGGAGTGTACTGATAATCTGATGGCTTTCGTTGAACGCAAGCTATTTACTCTCAATACAGGGCACTGTATTACGGCTTATTTAGGCAACCTGAAAGGTCATAATACGATTCGTGAAGCGATTGAAGATCCGAGCATTCGTGAAGAAGTTAAGCGCGCGATGGAAGAAAGTGGCAAGGTTCTGATTAATCGTTACGGGTTTGAGCCAGAAAAACATGCGGCGTATATTGAAAAAATCCTAGGCCGTTTTGCCAACCCTTACTTAGTTGATGAAGTGGATCGCGTTGGTCGCCAGCCAATTCGCAAGTTAGGTCCGAATGATAGATTAGTTAAGCCATTACTCGGTACAATTGAATATGGTCTGGAAAACAAAACGTTACTTAAAGGTATTGCTGCTGCATTAAAATATACGAATGCCAGTGACCCTCAGGCCGTTGAACTTCAGGCATCACTGATAGAAGATGGTACTGCGAAAACGCTTGCTCATTACACTGGTTTAAATGAAAACAGTAAAGAAATTGAACAAGTCGTACAGCTATACAGCCAACTTTGATTAATACAATAACAACGGAGGGTTACCGAACCCTCCAAATCAGATTAGATTCCTATATGGCAGAAGCAATAAACGAAACTGACATTTTAGAAAGATTAAATAATGCTCCGTCTGTAAGGGGATATTTTATCACAGCGGTTGAAGTGCTCAGTGAGGCTATTGGTGCGTTCATGGAGCGAATCTTCCGTAAAGATAACTTTGCGGTACAGTCTGTTGTTGGTCCTTTATTGCATGATACCGGGCCATTAGGGAATATGTCTGTTCGGTTAAAGTTGTTGTTTGGTTTAGGTGTGCTACCTGACGATGTTTATCATGATATCGAAGGCATGATAAAAATCCGCAACCAACTGAATAGTGATGTTGCAGAATACGAATTTACTGACCCAATTATTCTGACTAAAATTAAAGAACTTAATTTGGTCAAAAAGATGGGGATGATTCAACTTGATAATTTGGAACCGGATCTGGATATTGATTTGGAGTTTTATCATTTGCAACTTCAGCGTCAGCAACAAATGATAAAGTCTGGATTGTCCCTTGCTATCATTGAAATTTGTAATGAGCTCAACAAAGATAGCCCTTTTTAATCGTCATTTCTTTCCCTTATCTGTTTCGGTTACATCTCTTTTTCTTTATTTATGGTTTTGTAGATAGAAAGTCGCCTATCCAGTTCGTTGGATTAAGGTGAGTGAGCGATATATTTCCATAGAGTGTCTGAGAACAGCTATGCTATACTCCGCCTCCAAAATTTTAAACGTAAGGACTAAAGACATGAGTCTGAAGAACGACATTCAACAACTGAACAATCGCATCGATACTTGTCGTCACAAGTTGGATGCCGCAAAGACTCGCGGCGATAGTCCGATGATCACCAAGTTTACCGATGAGATTGAAAAGCTGACCAAGCAGCTAAATAGCTTAAAAAATAAAGCTGATTATGATTTGAATAAAGAACGTAAGCAGCTTTCTGATATGGCATTCTCTCGTGAAATTACAAAAGAAGAGCAGGCCGACTTAGGTAAGCTGAAGAAGAAAGTTAAGGGTTTGGTTGTTGTTCATCCGATGACTAAAATCGGTAAAGCAATGCGTCTTGAAGTGATGACAGGCTTTGCACCAAAACCTTTTTAATGGGATTTAGTGAATAGAAAAGAGCCAGCTTAACCTGCTGGCTCTTTGCGTTTTAATACCCCATCAACTGCAGTAAGTTTTCTGCGGTGTGTACTGCTTCTTTACGGTTCGCAATATTGAGTTTCTGATACAAATTGCGGATATGCGTTTTAATGGTTGTGCCTGCCACATCCAGTTCCTGAGCTATCTGCTCGTTACTGAATCCAGAGTAAATTAAGCCGAGTACTTGCCATTCTCGCTGTGTGAGCGGACTGGTACGCACCAGTTCAGGAATATTCGGATGATTAACCAGTTTTTCGACAAACTCCTCGTCAAAATGCACAGAGCGGCTACGTTGAGTCGTGGATATCTCCTTGATCAACTGCTGAGCTCGGTGCCGCTCAAGATCACCCAGTTCTCCGCGTTTGAGTAATTTTTCCAGCACAGTGCCAATCTTGGCACCATCAATTAAAAAGTTACCCACCATTCCTGTTTGGTTTGTCAGCGTTAAGGCTTGTTTTAATTTATCACTGGCCTGATCTTCTTGACCCAGGCTGATAGCAAGCAGCGATTCGACAATGAGATTTCGATTGGTGTCGGTCAATAATTGATACTGGCTGGCTTCTTGTTGGATAAAGTTCAGCGTCTGCTGGGCGTCTTCGAAAAGCTCCAGGTTAATCTGAGCCCGAGCAATATTACGCCACTGCAATTGTGAGAAATGGTTGCAGGCTTTTTCCGGACGATTACAAGTATTGAGCCAGTTATGTATCGCTTCTGAATCACCGCGTGCCTGCCAGTAAAGTAATAGTGATAGTGAGGCATTGGCGGTCCAGTCTACGTGATAGCTAGACTGTTTCATCAAATGAAGAATTTTCTCAATAAATCGGCTGGCTTTATCCAGTTCGCCACGCCCTACTGATATACGGGCCAGCATTGAATAGCTATGTAAGTGCTTACTTGGAGAGTGGTTGCCTAGTACATCTAGTCCTTTATATGCACACTCTTCTGCATCGTCCAGACGATTCCAGCACCAGAGAATTTGAGCTCGAATACGCAATAAAAACTCGTGCAGAGGTACCTGATGCAACTGGTGTTCTTCTATCAGTTTAAAAGCATTATCCTGAATTTCGTATGCAGCCTGAACATAGCCCTGAGCAATCAAAATTTCACTCTGTTGTAGCAACGCCCACAATGCCTGATGGTAAACCTGATATTGACGAGCCAGCTTTTCAGTTTGCTGCATCATTGGGAGCGCACGGCTAAGCTGACCTAATACGTGATTGACCTCACCCACAACCGATGTGGCAACAATCCGGCTACGATAAATGGTGTTATCAAGCTGGCTTAGGGCTAATTCAGCAAGCTCCAGTGCTTTTTCTGGCTCATTCTTATTGATCGCAACCTGGGCGCGCAGCGCATTAAATTCGCCTTGCTCTTTGCTTGATAACTTAATATTGAGCTTAGCCATCTCCTCATCGGCTTTGGCCAGCAGGTCACCGACATCGTTGTATCTGTGCTGGCTTTGTGCTAACCATGCCTGCAGCATACAAAGTTTAGGCTCACTATAAAGTTGCTTAGATGACAGTAAGTTAATCGAAGATTCCAGCATTTTCAGCTCACCCTGATTAAACATTTTCCAGCCTGATTGGTTCAGAATAGTGGCTAGTAGGTCTGTATCTTGGGCGATTTTTGCGTGGCGCAGTGCCTGATGTGGGTTATTCATTTCCAGCCAGGCATGTGCGGCGGCTCTGTGGAGATCATGCTCTTGCTGCGGCATACGAGCCAGACGCTGGTGGGCAAGAAATTCACCGAATAAGTTATGGAAGCGATACCAGTTCTGCTCACCTTCAAGTGGATAAATAAACAGACCAAAACGGTTCAGTGATTCAATCATGCTTAATGCATCGTCACGCTTGGTCAGGGTTGTCACTAATGAATCATTAAAATGTTCAAGTACTGAACATTGCATTAGAAACTGTCGAGTTTCGTTATCCAGTAAGTCAAATACTTCCTCAACCAGATAATCCCAAAGGTGCGCATGATTGAACTGTGAGACGGATTCCGCACTCTGCTCCAGAGTCCGTTTTTGATACTGTGCCTGAAGAGCGATTAGTTGCAACGCTGAAGGCCAGCCCTCTACATAATCGCGTAAGCTGTTTGCTGTTGTATCATCAACTCCGTCAGTAACGCGCTGGTTAAAGAAGCGCGTCGTCTCTTCCGTATCGAAAGCTAACAGTTCGTTACCGATTTCGATCATTAAATCGCGCACGCGTAAATTCGCTGTACCAAGAGGAGGGGCTGCTCTACTCGTTACAACCAGTGTCATGTTGTCTGGCATGTGCTTAATGAAAAACCGCATCGCTTCATGAATTTCGTCATTCGACAGAACATGATAGTCATCAAGTACTACATAGCATTCGTGATGGTAATGAGCCATCTCGGTAAACACTTCACTAAATAAAGAGTGAATCGATGAAAACTGACGTTTCTCAGCCAGTTTCTGAGCGTTGGGACAGCTGTGATCCGTTGCTTTGTTTATTGCCTGTAAAAAGTAGTTCAGAAAACGAAAAGGATCGTTATCACTGTCATCAATGCTATACCAACCCACATTCGGTTTATCGGTCAGCCATTGTGCTGCCATTGTTGTTTTACCGTAGCCCGCAGGTGAGCGAAAAAGCACCAGCTTATAGCAAGTCGCATTTTGTAAAATATCCAGCACTCTGGGCCGAACAATGGCGTTATGGAGGCGCCCGGGCCGTGTCAGTTTAGACGGTATCCACATTCTCGATTTTTCCTTCTTTACAGTGTAAACAGAGATCTCTGTCACCTTTGTGGCGATGATGTTACATGATGTTTTTCACTACGTTTATTGATCCCTTTCTCGAATTTCACAAGATTGACATTCTTTGATTAACTACGCCCCAAAAACGTGAGGTGGATCAATAAAAAATGCCATCGATGAGCGGTTGAAAATCAAGGGGTATACGAAAATTGGTGAAATCAGAGTAATAAAACAACAATTAATGTGATCCATTAGACAATACGAGTAAAAGCATATGGAGTTTGATCACCGGGCTGAATAATCCATGACTACTGTTATTGAGGTGGTAGCTGTGATCTTTATCACTGATAGTTTTTACAAATAGACGAGCAATGGGAGGTAGATCACTACAACTTCAGTGCTACACCTTCTACGCCCTAACTCCTCCTCCTGAATTCAGCCGGTAATAGGAGGATGCTGATATTGCATTGTCGGGGCACGATATGTCTCAGATGGATTAGAACCGAAAAGAGAGATTTCTCGATGAAACCAACGCAACAGAAAAAGTTTGATAAGGCAGTGTTCCAAGAGAACGTAAAACGAAACCTTACTGCAACTTATGCGACCACGGTTGAACATGCTTCAAGCCGTTCTTGGTATTTAGCCATGGGTCACGCTCTAGCAGAATTAACAACCTTCGATATGCTCGAAACCGAGCAGGACGAGCGTATCGTAAATGCAAAAAGTTTGAATTACCTGTCACTTGAATTCCTGATTGGCCGACTGACAGGTAATAACCTCATCAGCATGGGCTTATATGAGCAAATTTCAGAGGCAATGGCTGAGCTGGGTCAAAACCTGACAGATCTTCTCGAAGAAGAACGTGATCCTTCATTGGGTAATGGTGGTTTAGGACGTCTTGCTGCGTGCTTTATGGATTCATGTGCCGCTCAGGAATACCCAACCGTGGGGTACGGTCTTCACTATGAATATGGCCTGTTTAAACAATCTTTTGTTGAAGGTCACCAAAAAGAAGCGCCAGATGCATGGTGTGGTATTGAAGGTTATCCATGGGAAATCGCACGTCCTGAGTTGAAACAGGAAATAGGCTTCTACGGACATGTTGAAGTAGTGACTGAAAACGGTAAAGAAACCCGTAAGTGGGTACCGGGTATGGTGGTACAGGCAATGCCATGGGATTTGCCAATTGTTGGCTACCAAAGCGAAACTGTTTATCCACTGCGTTTGTGGGAATGTCGTGCTATTGCTCCGTTCTCGCTGGAAAGTTTCAATAACGGTAACTATTTTGAAGCTCAGCACTCCCTAATTGATGCGGGTAACATCACTAAAGTACTTTACCCGAATGATAATCATGAAAAAGGTAAAACACTGCGTTTGATGCAGCAGTACTTCCATAGTGCAGCTTCCGTACGTGATATTTTACGCCGTCACGAAGGCGCTGGTTTTGCTTTGGCGGATTTACCGAATAAAGAAACGATTCAGCTTAATGATACGCACCCAACCATCGCTATTCCTGAATTAATGCGCATTCTGGTTGATGAACATGGTTTATCCTGGGAAGAAGCTTGGGATATTAGCTCTAAGACATTTGCCTACACTAACCACACATTGTTACCAGAAGCATTGGAAACATGGAGCGAATCTCTGATTCAGCGTCTGCTTCCTCGTCATATGGAAATCATCTACGAGATCAACCACCGCTTCTTGCAAGAAGTTCGTGCTAAGTGGCCGGGTGACGTAGCGAAACAGCAGAAACTATCGATTATCGAAGAAGGTTTCCACCGCATGGTTCGTATGGCAAACCTGAGTGTTGTCGGCTCTTATGCGGTTAATGGTGTTGCGGCGCTGCACTCGGATTTAGTTAAACGAGATCTGTTCCCAGAATTCCACGAGCTTTATCCAACACGCTTGCATAACGTTACTAACGGTATTACTCCACGTCGTTGGCTGAAATTCTGTAACCCGGGTTTGTCGAACCTAATCTCTGAGAAAATTGGTGATGAGTGGCCAGCACACTTGGACCAGCTTGAAGCAATTTCTCAGTATGCAGGTGATGCTAAGTTCCAGAAACAGTTCATGGCTGTTAAGAAAGAGAACAAGCAGCGTCTGGCGGATTGGGTAAAAGAGAACATGGGTATTGAGTTGGATACCAATGCAATCTTTGATGTTCAAATTAAACGTCTGCATGAGTACAAACGTCAGCACCTAAATATGCTGCACATTCTGTCTCTGTACCACCGTATCATTAACGATCCATCTTTTGATGTGCATCCTCGCGTGGTGTTTTTTGCGGCGAAAGCAGCACCGGGCTATCACCTAGCGAAGGAAATTATTTATGCCATCAACAAGATTGCTGAGAAAGTGAATAACGATCCTCGTGTGGGCAACAAGCTTAAAGTGGTATTCATTCCTGACTACCGTGTGAGCATGGCTGAGATCATCATTCCGGCAGCCGATGTTTCTGAGCAAATTTCTACGGCAGGTAAAGAAGCATCAGGTACAGGTAATATGAAAATGGCGCTTAACGGTGCATTGACTATTGGTACGATGGATGGTGCGAACGTTGAGATTCGTGAAGAAGTCGGAGATGACAATATTTATATCTTTGGCTTGGAAGTGGATGGCGTAGAGTCAATTAAAGCTAACGGTTACAACCCGTATGATTACTATCAGGCCGACCCGCTACTTAAAGCATCAATGGATCTATTGTTAACCGATGAGTTTACTCCGGGTGAGCCAGGTAAATTGCGTGCGACCTACGACAGTTTACTTGATGGTGGTGATCCCTATCTGGTGTTGGCTGATTTCGCTTCCTACGTGCAGGCACATGAAGATATGGACAAGCAATACCGGGATCAGGCTGGCTGGGCTAAGAAAGCGATTCTGAATACATCTTTGGTTGGTAAATTCAGTTCTGACCGTAGTATTCGCGATTACGTAAATAACATTTGGCATTTAGAGCCGGTTCACCGTTGATTAAAACCTTATTCAGCCAGGGCGAGAGCCTTGGCTGAAGGTTTTATTCTGGTTGATAAAACGCAATAGATACACCCTACATAACTTACACGATTTGAAGGATTGAGCAGTGCCTTCGGAGAGAGCGATGAAAGAACACAACGCATTGAAACAAGTCGCTGAAATGGCAAAAATTGCTGACAGCTATGTGAGCGCTTGGGGCGATGAAGCAAAAGTAGAAGAGGATACGATACGTCGTCTTCTGGCTTCTTTAGGTTACGACACAACTAACGATGAGACTCTGCTTAAATCAGCGGAGAAAAAACATAAAGCTGATGTACTAGAGCCTGTGTTAGTGGTCTACCAGGGACAACCGGTTGAAGTTCCGTTGAATTTAGGCACCAGCGCCAGAGAAAGTGAATTTGACTGGCGTTTGGAAACCGAGCAGGGTGAAACCTTGGAAGGCTATCTTCAGTCTCAGATAGTACGTGATGAGCGAGCTCAAGGCGGACCATTGGTATTCGAGCTACCGAAAGACTTAGCGCTGGGTTACCACAAGCTGTTGATTTCTCGTAAACGCCGTAAAGCACCGTATGAAATGACTGTGATTGTTGCGCCAACAGCTTGTTATAAACAACCGGCTTTGGAAAACAATAAAAAGCTTTGGGGACCGAGTATTCAACTGTATACGTTACGGACTCAACATAACTGGGGAATGGGAGATTTTGGTGACTTGAAGCAGTTGGTTGCTGACATTGCTTCTCGTGGTGGTGATTTTGTTGGTCTCAATCCGATTCACTCATTATTTCCGGCGAATCCTGAAGGAGCGAGCCCGTACAGTCCATCGTCACGCCGTTGGTTAAACATACTTTATATTGACGTGAGTTCTGTACCTGAATTTGCACTCAGTGCACAAGCTCAGCAGCAGGTGGGTAGTGCTGAATTCCAGCAGCGCTTGCAAAAAGCGCGTGAATCTCACTGGGTTAATTATACCGAAGTTGCCCAGATGAAGATGAGTATCCTTCCTTTATTGTTTGATGAGTTCAAACAGCGCCATCTGGAGCCGAACAGTGACCGGGCATGTGCGTTTTTAGATTTCGTTGAAGAAGGGGGCGATAGCCTGCTACATCAAGCGGCATTTGATGCGCTGCATGCGACATTGCATCAGCAAGACAGCTCTGTGTGGGGCTGGCCAGTATTCCCTGAAAAATATCGTCGCTTTGAAAATGCAGCGGTGCAGAAGTTTATTGAAGAAAATCAGGATCAGGTTCATTTGTATATGTATCTGCAGTGGATCGCTGATACGCAAATTAATGAAGCGCAGGCGCTGGCAGAAGAGAAAGGCATGTCAGTTGGCTTATATCGAGATTTGGCAGTCGGCGTGGCCGATTCCGGTTCAGAAACCTGGGCTGATGATGGTAATCTGGTTCAGGATGCCAGCATTGGTGCTCCACCTGATATTCTTGGGCCACTAGGGCAGAACTGGGGATTACCACCTCTGAACCCACAGGTACTGAAAGCAACGGGGTACGATGCGTTTATTCAGTTATTACGGGCCAATATGAAGCATTGTGGCTCATTGCGTATTGACCATGTGCTGGGTTTATTACGTCTGTGGTGGATTCCGAAAGGTGAGAACGCGACCAAAGGTGCGTATATTTATTATCCTGTCAGAGATATGATGGCGATTTTGGCACTGGAATCTCATCGCCATCAATGCAGTGTGATCGGTGAAGATTTAGGAACCGTACCGGATGAAATTGTCGAGCTTCTGCGAGATGCCGGTGTTCATTCCTATAAAGTGTTCTTTTTTGAAACTTCAAAAGAGGATGGTGGTTTTATCTCTCCTGAACATTATGCACCACAATCAATGGCGGCATTGTGTACCCATGATATGCCGACACTCCGTGGTTTCTGGCATTGCGATGACCTGAAGATGGGCGGTGAAATCGGTCTTTATCCGGACAAAGAGCAACTAGCTGTTCTGTTTGATGATCGTTTGAAGTGTAAGCAGGGGATTCTCGACTCTGTTGCCTGGCATGGTTATTTACCTGATGGTGTTGGGCGTGACGCGAGTCTGGTCCCTATGGACTCTTACTTAAGTGAAGCTTTGCAGCTACATGTGGCGGCCGGATCTTCGGCTCTGCTTAGCGTTCAGTTAGAAGACTGGTTGGAAATGGATAAGCCGGTCAATATACCGGGTACGGTTGATGAATATCCCAACTGGCGACGTAAATTGTCAATGAATCTGGACGAGATTTTCGCTCGTGAGGATGTGAATCGAATTTCAGCCCGGTTGACTGAGACCCGAGCCAAAGCAAGCCATTTGTAACGAGGAAATTGAGTGATATCTAATGTTTACTGTAAGAAATTTCGCCTGTGTCACTCCATGCCACATCTGAGTTCGCTAAGATGAAGTAACGCCAGTATGCCCGCCACTGTAGCGGGCATTTTTATTCTCTCTTTAGCGCTAGGAGAAGAAATTTGAAAAAAATGAAAAAGCCATCAAAACTACAAACCACATACAACCAACTTGCACATGCAGATTTTGCTGATCCGTTTGCTTTTCTAGGTCCTTTTCTCTCTGCCTCCGACCAGGCACTAAGAGTGTGGATGCCTGGCGCTGATAAAGTTGAACTTGTGATAGAAGGTGAGCCGAGAGTTGAGCTTGAGAAAGAGCTGGATTCCGGCTTTATTCTTAAGTCTGAGCGTGATTTAAAGTTCACTCATTATCAGTTAGCTGTTAACTGGTCTGGTGCTGAACAGCTCATTGATGACCCATATCAATATCATACTATTTACGCTGAATATGACGATCTGCATACGCCGAAGGAGATGTATCGTCATTTAGGTTCGCAGTTTGTCACTCTTGAGCGTGACGGGAAACAGATTGCTGGCATTCGTTTTCTGGTGTACGCACCTCATGCTTCAGCATGCAGCTTAGTTGGTTCGTTTAATCAATGGGATGGGCGTCGTCATCCTATGCAGCGTCTCGATTATGGAATCTGGGGCTTATTTGTGCCCGGATTAGAACAAGGGGCTCAATATAAGTTCGAATTAAAAGGACCACATGGTGAAGGGCTGCCACATAAAGCGGACCCCTGGGGATTCTTTGCCGAACAGCATCCTTCTTTTGCATCAGTAACGTATGACCATAATTGTTACCAGTGGCAGGATGATGACTGGCAAAACCGCCCGGTGACGCAAAAACGGAAAGATGCGCTGTCATTTTATGAGCTGCACCCCGGTTCGTGGAAACGAGGTGAAGATAACCGTTTTCTAAATTACCGCGAACTGGCGGATCAACTGATTCCTTACTTAACAGATATGGGCTACACCCATGTAGAGTTAATGCCAGTTGCGGAACATCCATTTTATGGTTCCTGGGGATATCAGCCAGTCGGTTTATTTGCACCAACGAGCCGCTATGGTTCGCCAGATGATTTTAAATATTTTGTTGACCAGTGCCATCAGGCGGGGATTGGTGTCGTACTTGATTGGGTACCCGCACACTTCCCGTCAGACGATCATGGCCTAGCTAACTTTGATGGAACACCGCTTTATCATGACCCGGATCCACGTCGCGGATGGCATCAGGATTGGAACTCTTTTATTTACGATGTGGGACGTGAACATGTTCGCCGCTTTTTAGTCTCCAATGCGTTGTATTGGTTTGATATGTTCCATATTGATGGTATTCGTGTCGACGCGGTTGCTTCTATGCTATATCTCGACTATTCACGCAGTCATGATCAATGGATTCCAAATGTTGATGGCGGGCGGGAGAATTATGAAGCGATTGCTACGTTCAAATGGATGAATGAAGAAGTGTATAAGTTCTTCCCCAATGCGATGACGATTGCCGAAGAGTCAACGGCCTTCCCTGGGGTTTCTGCTCCAACGTTTATGGGCGGATTAGGTTTTGGCTTTAAATGGAATATGGGGTGGATGCATGACAGCCTTTCGTATATCAAAGAAGATCCTGTTCATCGTAAATATCACCACAATACGCTGACGTTCCCTTTAATATATGCATTTAGTGAAAACTATGTATTGTCGTTATCCCATGATGAAGTGGTATACGGTAAACAGTCGTTGATATATAAAATGCCGGGGGATGAGTGGCAACAAACGGCGAACATGCGTGCGTACTTTGGTTATATGTATGCTCAGCCGGGCAAGAAGCTTAATTTTATGGGAACCGAATTTGGTCAAACCGGAGAGTGGAATCATGACGATCAGTTGCAGTGGTTCTTAACTGAGTTTGAACGTCACCGTGGTATTCAGAACCTGATTCGCGACCTGAACCATCTATATAAAAGCGAACCGGCACTGCATCAACGTGATTGTGAACCTTCAGGTTTCGAGTGGCGTTTACAGGATTCTGCAGATGCCAGTGTTATCGCGCATGAGCGAATCAGTGACGATGGAGAACGAATTGTTGCGATTACTAATTTCACTCCTGTTCCACATGAAGAATTCCGTCTAGGGGTTCCTAATGCAGGTCGGTATGAGCTAATTATGAATACTGATAGTCATCATTATGCGGGCAGTGATTTTGAGGTTGTATCTGTTGTTGAGACCACGACAACCGAGAGTGAAGGGTTACCTCAGTCCATGCTTCTAAGGTTACCGCCATTATCGACGTTATATTATAAATACCAAAGTTAATACTCCCTTGTAAGCGATTAAAAAGCCCCGATTTATAGTGTAAATCGGGGCTTTTTTGCATGTGATTAATGATCCAGATAGAGGTAGTTTTGCCAGCTCTTCATCCGAATAAGCACTTTACGCATAACCGAAACATGCTCAAAGCTATCGGAATAGACGGCAACTTCTACATTTGATCCGAGAGGGAGGTGATATTGGCTCATGTCATCGTTAATTTTCAATTTAACCATAACGCGGCCCTGAGTTGTCAGAGCCTGAGTGCCAAGTAAAGCCCCCCGAGCCTGGATCTGACCCTCAGCAATAGCCGGAAGCACTTCTACCACTTCACCTTTAAATACCTGACCAGGAAGTGCCCGGAAGACAAATTCCGCTTCAAATCCTGCTTCTAAACGCTGTAAAGAGTTCTGACGAAACGCGGCGGCGTAATATTTATCTTCGGTGTGAACAAAGGTCATAACCGGTGACAGGGGCAGCGGAACAGCCATCATTCCCGGGCGCAGTGCGAGCTGGGTAACAAAGCCATCTGTCGGAGCGGTGACCACGGTTTGTTCCAGATTGAACTCTGCTTGTTCCAACTCAGTCTGAACACGAGCCACTGTGGTATTTTCTCCGTTGATTTCGGATTCATAGGCTAAACGGGCAGACTCTTCAGCTGCCTGCGCAGCTTCCAGCGCCGCTTGAGCGCCTTTATAAGCCTGATTGGTGGTGTCTACCTGCTGAGCCGTAAATGCGCCGCGCTTAAAGCCTTTTTCGTACCGCTGGTACTCTCTTCTCGCTTTGTCTCGTTCTGCGGCTGCTTTCGCGGTGTTGGAAACTGCTCCCTTGTATACCGATTCCAATTGCAGAACCTGCTGCTCGGCTTCTGCTACCGCGGCTTGTTTCTGAACAACAGCCGCTTCAAACGGGGTTGGGTCGATTTTAAATAGTACATCACCTTTACGCAGCGGCTGGTTTGGTTCGACATTGACTTCGGTTACTTTGCCCCGTACGCCAGACACAATCGGTGTGGTATTAAACACCTGACCACCTATTGCGGTGAAAGGGTGGTTGTAGTTCATTAACAGGATCAGTGTACCAATGAGTACCACACCACCTAATACCGCGGTCGGAACGGACCATTTATTGAGTGGAATTTTAAAAATTTTGAAAATAGCGATACAAATAGCGGTGTAGGTCAAAATAAGTAGTAAATCCATTATTTTTGTTCCTCCGCCTGAGCGTGTTGTTTTGTTTCCGCTCTATTGCTATTTAATTTTTCTATTTCAGATTGTAGTGTTGCCACTTGTTCTGTCAGTTGATCGACACGAACGTGAATATCATGTTGCTCTTCCTGAAGTTTTTGAAACCCCCAACCACGGTCGCTACGCCAAAGCGTTGCCCAAATCCATAAAAAAGGCCAAAGAATGTGTAGAGTGAAAAGGCTAACCCAGCCTGCAACATGTATAGCATCTTGATGTGGATGATTACGCTCTTTCGCTATCTCGTACGGAATATCGTGAATAACGATAACACCGTAAAAAAGAACTAAAGCAACGAATATCAACATAACCAGAGCGAAATAGTCTAAAAACATAGAGCGTTCCTATATAAGTTTATAATGTTGAGTGATGCATAGAACCAAACGATAAAATAACATGATAAGCATAGTGCATTCTTATTTAGGGTTTAAATAAAACGCACTTGATTGCATAAGATAATTATAAAGGTAAATCTGACAATTTATTAGTATAATCAAATAATTATTCGCAACAAACTTGATTTCGACCATTGGCTTTTGCTTTATAGAGCGCTTTATCGGCCCGGTAGAAGGTTCTTTGAGTATTTTCACCTTCAATATGCTGGGTTATTCCTATGCTAATTGTGAGGCCGCGTTCGCCCAGTATGTCTTGCCAATGATATTTAAATATGCGTTCTCGGAACTCTTCAGCATAGGTTTGTGCTTCATCCAGAGAGGTTTGTTCCAGTATGACCAGAAATTCTTCACCACCGTAGCGGATGCATGAAGCCTGTGCAAAATTGAAGTATTCGGATAACTCACTTGAAACATTGACGATCGCTTTATCGCCAACCAAGTGGCTTAGCTCGTCGTTAATCGACTTAAAGTGGTCAATATCAATAACCAGAAACGAAAAAGGTGTCTCATAGTGGAGAAGATCTTTGAGTTTTCCATCTAACCAGCGTCGGTTATGCAGTTTGGTCAGAGGATCGGTAAATACGTCCTGCTGCAGCTTGGCTACAGTATTTTTATGCTGTTCAGTTGTTTCTTTTAATTCCTGATTTTCTTGTTCAGAAACGATAAGTTTCAGTTGCAGTTCAAAACGTGATAAGCGGCGTAGCTGAGTAGCCCCCAGTTCAGCAATAGGAATGTTCTGTATTAACTCTGACTCAATATCAAATGCGATGCGTTCATAATACAGAGCTTGTTTATACATTCCCTGACTTTCAAAAATTCGGCTAAATGTCTGATAGAGGCCTTTCTTTAATATTGGCGAGGGATAACGCTTGAGCCTGCTTTCTGTACCAAATAGAAGTATGTTTGAATAGTATGGCTTGCCAAGTTCTAACAGACACTTTGCTTTTTCTACCCGTACCATGTTAGACAGCCAAAACGACTGTATATTGCCGGCGAGATACTGCACGTTGGTAAGGTTGTCCAGTGCTTGCTGATATTTTCCCTGATGACGAAGTATTTTTGAATCGTAGAGGATTGTCTGACCAGCTAAGATCTTGTCGCTGACCAGAATACTGAGTTCTTCACACTCTTTAACTAATTCTTGGGCCTGATTATAACGGCCCATGTTGACATAGCACGCAAGCATATACAGCTTGTAACGTAATCTCAGTGAACGACTACTGATTGCGTTATTCAGAGTATCGATTTTTAGGTAGTAGCTCATTGCTCTGCGGTTATCACCATAGGCATCGCAAAGGTTGCCCATACCCAAAATTGCCAACACATAATCGTCAATAAGCCGATATTCAACCGCTAGGTTTGAGATCGAAATGTACTCTTGCAATGCTTCTGTATAAGCCCCGTTTTCTACCAGTCTTTCGCTCAGACTGTGTTTAACCGAAAGAATAAGTTCTGGATCGTCAGGAGACAAAAGGTTAAGCGCAGCACGTAGTTGGCTGATGCTTTGATCAAGATGGCACATTTGTGCATGATACTCAGCTCCAACGATCAAACACATCGCTTTTTCCGTGTCACTTTTCGCCACTTTTTTACTAATTGTGTTCCAAAATTCAATCGCCTGTTCACCACACACAGAGGTTGGATCCAGCCCGGCTTCCTGTATCTTATTGAGTAGCGCTTCCATGGGATTCTTCCTCTAATTCAATATCCTCAAGTTGTTCAAGGGTGAAAGGGAACCTTAAAATTGTGTAAAGTTCTGCTTCAGGTGGCGGGCCGTACAGTTTTCTGCGCTCCCAAGGGTAAATTGCCAGCATATTTTTCAGCACATCAAATATCGGGCTGACGTTGTCTGCGTGTTCACCAATCAATAGCCCAAGGGTGTTAGGACTTAAGCGGGAAAGGAGATCTTGCGTTGAACACAGAGAGTGAATGAGTTCGGTGCATCCATCTAAAAACAACGGGTTGCTATGACGAATTACGATGACGGAGTGGGTTGATTCATTGAGCTGGGCTTTATGCAATACCATTTGTTCCCACCAGTAGGTTTCAGGTACCACATTTGATAAGTGTTTCTCCGGATTATATTCATGCTGATTACGAATACGGTTGATCAGTTTGCGTGCCCGCAGATCAAGCTGACGTTTCGATGTACGGGCTTTATCTGAACCCAGCCTTATGGTTTGCTCGTGGAGCATATTCATTGAGTATTGACGATACTTTTTGAAGGCTTCTAATGCCGTTTGGTCATCACCATTTTCTTCTGCCACCAGCGATTGTTGATAGCAGATTTGTGATAACAGTTCACCATTGTCGAAGTGTTTTGCTGTCAACTCAGCGGAAGCCAGAAGACCAGATGCTTTGGTCAAATTTTTTCTTAATAGTTCTATTCTCGCCCGGCTGATATAGGAGTGCGCTTTCATCCAGGAAAGATTATGTGCAACAGCCAGGTTATGGGCTTTTTGTGTCGCTTGCTCAGCGTCTTCAATCCGCTCTAAGCCCAATAAAGCAAGGCCTCTGAAATCCCAGACTTCAGCTTGCCAAGTTTTATCGGGGTGACCAACTAACGCTTCATCAGCACCATCCAGCACCGTCAGCATATCAACGTATTGCTCTAATAAGTACAGATCCCATGACCACAGTATACGAGCTTTCCCTTCCAGCCATGCGATACGTAAATTTCCAGCTACTTTAGCTGCCAGCTGGTGGGTAGAACAGGCTAAATCGTAATGTTTGGTGATTCGCCAGATATTGCCAAGTCCGAGCAGACTTTCAATCTGAATTTCGACATCGTCGACTAAAGCGGATTGCTCTAACGCGTTAATCCAGAATTGCTGTGCCGTATAGTATTTAGCTTGTCCCCAGTAATTTAATGCATATAAGTGGAGAATTTCTGGTAATGACTCATCGGTATCAAGGCTGTTCAGGTATTGGTGCGCTTCTTTAATGTGTTTTAGACCACGACGGTAGTCCATTTTGCACCAGGCAGCGTGGGACATCACTATCAGCGACTGAATAATACCGTCAGAAAACTGAATCTGTTTTGCCTGGGTAAGGCATTTTGCTGCGAGCGCCAATACTCCATCAGGCTCAGACTCTGTGCGATTTCTAAGCTGATTTATCTCCGATAATAATAGGTACTGGCTTTGATCCAACTTAATTTTCCTAAGCTTTATACTAATCATAGCAAAGAAGGCTTAAACCTAATTTGTTACTGTGATTGGTATTAGATTATTGATACAACACATATTTATGTGAAGTATAATTATCATTAAGCACTATTTGTAAAATAAACCGTAGATTTTTCAGGTTTAGTTTGCAAACAATTTGTACTGCTTCACACTACTCGTACGAAAGGATTAGGACAACAGTTCACTCAGCATTAAAGGTGCCTGAGTCAACCCTAAGTTTTGCGCGGCAGTGTTTCCCTGCTTATCTTGGTAGCACAGATTGTGCCATGCCCGATAGATGTCTAATAAAGGTTGTATTCCACCGGGGCGCAGTTTTCGTCTTGGTTCATTAATAAATGATTCGAAAAGAAGCTGGAAACGTTGCTGATAGAGTTCAATTTGTCTGACAGAAGCCTTTTGTAACCAGTATTCTGGTTCAGGGTTTGAACCCGCTAAATAGCAGATGCCTTTGGCTCCGTTTTGTTGATGTGCAATAGCCCAACGATCTCTCCACCAGCCCATATGTACAATATCTGTTTTGTCAAAAGGTTGATGATTATTCCAGCCTGCATCCTCCTCAACATACATTAAGTCAATGTTTTGACGTTTTATTCTAGGCAAGCAAACACTTAATGCTGCTGAACGCAGCAAGGGGTCTTGAGGCATGGTAATGGATACGTGTTTCGTCATATCGCACATATCTAATACATGCAAATAGTGCGCATAGGATGTATAAGGGGGATGAATTAAAGCCCCTTTTGATGGGTAGTTGAAACTGGACAGATTACCCAATGGATTTTCTACGTTGTCGCGAGCCAGAATCGTCTGATACTGCTGGTCGATTCTTTCTCTCACGATTGAAGGTGGTTCCGGTTGCGAGATACTGCTCTCGGTGTGGTATTCACGCGAAACAAATCTAGCCGGTGTCTCATACGGGTTGTGATCAACGGGCCCCACTGGATCTTCGTTTACTGAGTAGTTGACGTGCTGGCATAAAATGTACCCAGTACCGGTATCACCTGTCGCTATCCAGAATACGCCATTGTTACTTTTCGGTTGCAGTGGCATGTAGTGCGAGGAAAACTCAAATTGCTGCGCATGGTTAACCCAGCGGGCATCAACCATTGCTAGTTTTCTGCGGCAGCGGCTGGCGATATGTTCAATATGATCATAGAAGGTTTTAGGGTTGATATTGAGTTTACGGCAAATCTCACGAACTGAATAACCGGTAAACAACAGGCCAAACAAGCTTTCCTGAAAAATCAGTTTATTATTGGTTCCAGACCATTTATCAACGAATGTGGAGTGACAGGATTTGCAGCGATAACGTTGACGATCCCCACTATAGCCAAATGCGTGGTATAGATGTTTATGAGTATGCACAGAAAGAGCGGTGTTTTCACACTGGGGGTTACGGCAAGCGGGTAACCCATCGCTATGAAGCTGACGTAATCGGAACAGCTCGTTGAGCACTTCTCGGTTATTAAGTAAGGGGGGGAAAGCACCACATTCACGACAAACCATCGTTGGACGCTTAGGATTTGCATGCTGCAGGACATAACGTTCTGCCTCACTCAAACCAAAGTTGTCACACGCCAATGTTTTACAAAAGTTGAGTTGCAAGCCATCAGCATCCGCAGGTAGTTGGCCGGTCGACACAATCGCCCCCTCGGGATATTTGGGGTTACTGACCCAGTAACCGATTATTATAAAAATTACATTTTAATCGCGGTTTCCAGTGCGACTTGCATCATCTCATGGAATGATTTCTGGCGATCTTCTGCGCTTAGTTTCTCACCGCGTAAAATGTGGTCAGAAACGGTCAAAATAGTCAGTGCTCGCGCTCCCAAATCGGCCGCGACACCGTAAATCCCCGCCGCTTCCATATCGACACCCAGAATGCCCAGATTTTTCATTTTTTCGAAAATCTCTGGCTCAGGAGTGTAGAACAAATCGGCAGAGAATACGTTACCCACTTTAATTGAAACATCTTGTGCACGTGCTTGAGCAACCGCGGTTTCTAGTAGGTCGAAGTCTGCAATTGCAGCAAAGTCGTGGTTGCTGAAGCGGATTCGGTTCACTTTAGAGTCCGTTGAGGCGCCCATACCAATGACCACGTCCATCAATTTCACGTCGTCACGTACCGCGCCACAGCTTCCTACTCGGATAACATTTTTCACGCCGTATTCTGCGATCAACTCGTGAACGTAGATACAGCACGAAGGAATGCCCATACCATGGCCCATAACCGAGACCTTTTTGCCTTTGTAAGTACCTGTGTAACCGAACATATTTCGTACGTCACATACCTGTTTAACATCTTCAAGGTAGGTATCGGCGATGAATTTTGCACGTAAAGGATCGCCAGGCATTAGGACTGTTTCAGCGAAATCACCAGGTTGTGCGTTAATGTGTGGGGTTGCCATAAGTACTCTCCAAAATATTCGGTCAGTTTTAATAGCTGTTATTACTATTTTTGTTGACCGGGAACTTGTTTGTTGAGGGCATACTAGTGATTAATTTAGGCTATTCTTGAGATTTTGCTCACAAAAAGAACTCTGTTCGAGCCTGTTATAGTAATTGATAACTAAATATGTTGAAAGTGCTAAAGCAATCGATTGAAGCAAACGTTGGCATAAATTGTACGCTTTTTTAAATTGTATAACTACGCTGTTGTGTGCTATAAATTGTACAAGGTTAATATTTGTATAACTGGGGGCGGCTGTGGATAGCAAATCAATTCGTATAGGTATCAGTTCTTGCGTACTGGGTGAAAAGGTTCGTTTTGATGGCGGACATAAAGCCAGCCAATTCGTAAATAGAGAGCTGTTACCATATTTTGAGTTTGTTCCTGTATGTCCGGAGGTTGGTATGGGGCTGCCTGTACCACGTCCGGCGATTCGACTGGTTACAGAGCAGGAACGTATCGCTCTGGTTGAGACGAAAGATGTAACCAAGGATCATACCGACAAGCTGCTTGAATATTCAGATAAGGCTATTACGCATCTGATGGATCAAGAATTGTGCGGCTATATTGTGTGTGCAAAATCGCCAACCTGTGGGATGGAAAAAGTTAAAGTCTACAGTGAGTATCATGCCGAAAAAGTCGGGGTAGGTTTGTACACCCAAGCATTGATGGAGCGTATGCCATGGCTTCCGGTTGAAGAAGATGGCCGGCTTAATGACGCTGTCTTGAGAGAGAACTTTTTTACCCGTGTTTATTGCTTATATGATTTTCATCAGACACTGGGCAGTGATCCAACACCGGGTAAAGTGGTTGATTTTCACTCCCGTTATAAGTTGATGCTGATGGCACATCATCCCTTGTCATACCGCGAGCTAGGTGGGTTAGTTGCAAATGTGGCAAACTACTCGACTCAGGAGTTTATCGAGAAGTACAGACTGCAACTGATGCAAGCATTGAAGGTTAAAGCGAGTCGCAAGAACCACACCAATGTCTTAATGCATATACAGGGATACTTTAAGCGCTCATTGGATAAGTCGCAAAAAATGGAATTGACTCAGGTTATTCACGATTACCGTAAAGGGATATTACCTTTACTTGCTCCCCTTACTCTTATTAAACATTATTTAACACTGTATCCGGACGCATACCTAATGCAGCAAAGATACTTAGATCCTTATCCTCAGGAGTTAAAACTACGTTATGGCTTATGAACAAAAGCTGTATGCCATCCGTGAAGTGGCTGAAATTACAGGTGTAAAACCAGTGACGTTGCGAGCGTGGCAACGTCGCTACAACTTGATACAGCCACAAAGAACTGAAAAAGGCCACCGGTTATTTAATGAAGATAACATTGAAACTATCCGGGAAATTCAGGGCTGGTTAGCCAAGGGTGTTTCAATTGGCAAAGTGAGTGAGCTGCTCAAAAGTACCGATCCAGATGTTGCTGTTAATCAGGAAACCAGCTCGCAGTTAGAAGAGTGTAAGCATCTACTTGAAGCGCTGTATAAACTTAATCGCGGTAAAGCAGAACAGATTATCTCTACAGTGATGAAAGAATACCCACTCGACAACGTTGAAACACAGTTTGTATTTCCCGTCATTGATGCCTTAGAGCGAGTGAAAGGTCCGTGGCGGTCACTGCAGAAAGGGCTGTTCCAGAGCATCATGCTGAGTAAGTTGTCTTCTATTCTTGAGTCTGAGAATAAAGCTGCGGTCAAAGGAAAATGCCTGTGTGTCAGTTTTGATCCAGTCGGAAGTATTCTCGCCTGGCTTTGGGCGGTGACCTGGTCGGAAAAAGGCTATAACGTCACTTTCCTCGATGGGGTCGACGATATTACTGGTTTAGTGGCTAGTGAAGCCATTGACGGTTATCAATCTGTGGCTCTGTTCTCTCATAAAGCACTCCCGGAAGGGCAGATCAATGCTGTAGCTAAACTTCAGCAACTATTTGATCAGCACTGCTATCTGTCGGATGTGCTGCAAACTTTGAGTAAGTTTAAATCATGAAGTTAGTTTGGTTACGTCGGGATTTAAGAGCGGTTGATAACACAGCTCTTAATGCTGCTATTGAAAGTGGTGACCCAGTGGTTGCATTATTTGTATCAACGCCAGCTCAGTGGCGTGATCATCACATGTCCCCACGACAAGCCGATCTTATTTATCGACGTCTCCATGCCCTTAGTCATGAGCTTGCGGAGCTGAATATCTCGTTACTATATCAGGAAGCTGATGACTTTGGTGAAGCTGCAAAGTGTGTTGCAGCTTTGGCTCAGCAGCTTTCAGCCAATGAGGTTTTGGTTAATCAGGAGTATGAGGTAAACGAGTTGCACCGGGATAGCCTGACTTGTGATCTGCTATTTGAGCAGAGTATTGGTTGGAAGTCTTTTGATGATAAATGCATTGTCCCGGCCGGAACACTGCTGAATAAGCAAGGACAGTATTTCAAAGTCTTTACACCTTTTAAAAAAGCATGGTTGCAACGGGTTACCATTCCGCAAATTTCTTCGACAAAAAAAGCGCCAGTGGTAAAACTCAATGAGTCGATCCTGCCGCTGTTATGGAATGAGTCTCAGCCTTTCAACTATCCGCGTGAAAGCAGTGAACCATGGTCAAGTGATTTTGAGACTATCAGATCAGAATTAAGGGCATTTTGTCATCAGCGTGTTGATGATTACGACGAGCAAAGAGACTTCCCTGCGATCGATGGCACCAGTGCACTTTCACCCTATCTGGCAATTGGCGCTTTGTCCGCAAGGCAGTGTATGGCCAGGTTATACGCACAATCGGATATGGGAAATTTGTCTCAGGGGGCTCAAACTTGGTTGAGTGAATTGATTTGGCGGGAGTTTTATCAGCATTTGCTCACGTTCGAACCCAAGCTGTGTAAGGGAATGAGCTTTCTTGACTGGGGCGCTGGTATTCAGTGGTGGCAGGACCAAGAGAAGTTTACCCTCTGGTGCAGAGGTGAAACCGGCTACCCGATTGTTGATGCGGCGATGAGGCAATTAAATCAGACTGGCTGGATGCATAACCGGCTAAGAATGATTGTTGCCAGCTTTCTGACTAAAGATCTTCATATTGACTGGCGCTGGGGTGAGAGGTACTTCATGAGTCAGTTAATTGATGGGGACTATGCAGCCAATAATGGTGGCTGGCAATGGTGCGCATCGACAGGGTGTGATGGTCAGCCATACTTTCGTATTTTCAATCCGATTACCCAGGGGGAAAGGTTTGATGCCAAAGGCGAGTTTATTCGTCACTGGATACCAGAGCTATCTTCTGTTCCTGAAAAGTATATTCATGCACCTTGGCTGTGGTCGGGTGTTAACTCCGTGTTATATCCTTCACCAATAGTTGATCACAAAGCAGAAAGAGAAGTAACCTTAGAGATGTATAAAAAAGCTAAGGATAACGATATACATGTTGCGTAAGTTTTTACTGATTGGCTGTGTTGTTGCTTCCAGCTATGTGGCCAATGTATTTGCAGCAACCTATGACTGGCCAATTGAAGGCAGCAGCATGGTCGGAAGCACTCAATATCATGTGATTGAGAAAGGCGAAACGTTAGCTGAAATTGCCAAAAAATATGATGTTGGTTTTTTAGGATTGATGGCAGCTAATAAAGGGGTAGACCCGTTTTTGCCTCAGGAAGGGTTTGTATTGACAATTCCTTCGCAAATTATTTTACCTATGGTGCCTTATGAGGGGGTGGTAGTGAATTTGGCGGAATTGCGCCTTTACTACTTCAAGCCGGAAGAGAAAAAGGTGCACATTTTCCCGGTTGGTATCGGACGGATTGGTCGTGATACTCCCGAGATGGAAACCAGTATTAGTCAGAAGCGACCAAACCCAACCTGGACTCCGCCGCAGTCGATTCGTAAGGAGTATCTTGCAAAAGGTATTGAGCTACCTACCGTTGTTCCGGCTGGCCCTGAAAATCCGTTGGGTGAATACGCGTTACGTTTAGCTTATGGTGTCGGTGATTATTTGATCCATGGCACTAATAAAGACTTTGGTATAGGTCTACGGGTAAGCTCTGGCTGTATTCGTATGGAGCCAAAAGATATTGAGTGGCTGTTTAATCAGGTTAAGCGAGGTGAGAAGGTTCGTATTATTGATGAGCCAGTCAAAGTAGCTCTTGAGCCTGACAGAAGCGTTTTTATCGAAGCGCATGAGCCACTAACCCGCAGTGATGGTAGTAAAAAGCAGTTATCAATTCCTATGGAACTTGAGTGGTGGCTGGGCGAGTTTGATAAATCAGATGTCAAAGCCAGAGCGGCAATTTTGGCGCAAAACGGGGTACCCGTTGAAGTTGTTGGCCCTGATTTTCATTAATTTCGTTGGTTGAGCTGGGTTTGATAGCCGATGTTCGAATACCAGTGCTATACCAACCTACATCAGTTTCATCTGAACACTAACTTATCCAGATTGGTATTAATCACCAGCCAGAGAAAGATTAGCGCCTTTGTTTATTCAAAGGCGCTTTTTTGTTTACCGTTATTCTGCAGTGATGGTGAGTTCTACGCCACTTTTCTCAGTATTCAAGTCAGTTTTACTATCAAGGAGAAAAACGCGTTCAGGGCTAATGCTCTGTTCCTCGACTAAAAATGCTTTTACTGCTTTAGCACGGTTTGCCGCCAGATTACTCAGCGTGTTCTGTTCGATATTGGTGGCGCTGACCAGTTGATTGTAGAGACCCATATGAAGCACTGTGTTGACCTGTTGTTGTGAGATATCGTCACCCGCGGCATCTTTCATTAGTTGTTGCTCAACTTTCTCTTCTTCTTCATCGATATCAATCTGAAGTTGGGTTTGTGCTAATTCTTCCAGTGCATCGATTAGCTGTGATGAGTCACTAATTCGGCTGGCACTAAAAGGCTGTGGCAGGCTGTCGACGCCACTTTGGGTTAGTAATAACTGTTGAACCTGCTGTTCAGCAAGCGCATAGCTGTCATCGATTGGCAATACTGAGCCCTCGACATTCACTTTAAGTATCGGTCTTTCAGCTAATGCCTGAGCCAGTTTCTCGATGCGTTGCTTTTGTTCATCGTCCAGTGTTGCAGTCCCTGGCGCAAAATTGATCTCATTTAACTCGTCATCGCTACCCACCAGATTTGCTAACAGTGAGAAAGGTGCAGTGACCGCTTTGGTTATCACATTCGCAAAGGCCTGTAAGATCACGTTGCCAAAACTGAATTCCGGATCATCAACGTCACCGGATACATCAACACCTAAATCAATCACGCCATGGCGATCCTGTAAGATAGCGACTGCCAGTGTAATAGGCAGGCTGGTGGCCAGACTGGAATCGCTCGGCTTACCCAGTTGCAGTTGATCGACCACCACATGATTGGTTCCTATCAGGTGGTTATCTTCAAGTTGGTAATTGAGATCAAGTGAGAGCTGACCTTTGTCAATATAGTAGCCCGCATAAGTGCCTGAATACGGGTTGATTGACGTCAGTTCAACACTTCTGAATACCAATGCCAGATCGAGGTAGGGTGTTGCAGCTAGCGGGTTAATTTCTCCCTTGAGTGTCACCGGTGCGTATTTGTCGATTTTACCTTCAATATCGACACTTGCCTTGGTACCGGCAGTTGAAGACAAATTGTTAATAGAGCCTTCTAGCAGTTCGATACCTGATGCAAAGTTTGGGGTTAGGGAGTTATCGGCGAAAAACGCTGAACCATTTTTAAACTGAACATGCTGGACAATGACCGACATTGGTTTATCAGGGCTGTTATTGTCTCTGGTCTGAACCTGTTTGCTTGGTGTATTTGCCTGTGTGGAGTTTTCCTGAGGGACAATCAGTTGACCGATATTGGTTTGTTGATCTTCCGTAATCATTATTTTTGCATAAGGCTGATTGAGCAATATGCTTTTGATCAACAGTTGGTTTTGCTGCGAGTCGAAGCGCAATGAATCAATTGACATTTTATTCCATTTTATCAGTGGCTCGCGCTCGATAGGATCTCTTACTGACAAATTAGCGATGTTGGCTGAACCGTCAAAGTGGATATTCTCAGGGCCATTTACTTTGTAATCGCCCTGTGTGGATAAAGCGCCTTTGGTCAGCTTGATATTTAAATACGGCGTTAAATAAGGTTGTATTTGCGTGAGATCCAGTGTGTCGATAGCAAGGTGACCATCGATGAACAGTGACTCTGCGTCGATACTGCCTTGAGTTGAAATAGTTCCTCTTGGCTGTTCAGGTTGCTGTTTAGCCCCTGAACTCAAAGCGGCAGTAATGTCGTAGTCGATAGGGATGCTTAGATCACTGCGTATTTGTCCGGTTTGCAATGACATTGGGTGCACACGCCAGTGGACACCGGGTGAGTACACATCTTCTTTCAGGTTAAAATCTGAACCAGTCATCTCAAACTGGTTGAGAGTAACCAGCCAGGGTTGGTTTACGGATTCTTCGCGGTTACCTGCCTGCTCCTTTTCAGCTTGAGGCTGACTCGGTTCGTTAACCTGAGTATGGCTTTTTTGGGGAGAGAACAAGGTTGCCAAATCTAACCCATCGTGTTGAAGGGCTGCGTCAGCCCATAAACCCTGCATTGCAATATCGTTAATCGTCACTGTTTGCGAATCGCTGGAAAGGTCGATGTCATCAATAACCAGAGAGGGAAGTTTTATTTTCTCAGTTTGCTGGTCACTGAACGCAAGGTTTAATAGTTCGAAACGGGCCTTGTTCGCCTGATATGAAAGTTCATCGTCAGACAATGTGGCGTGATATTGCGAGACAAAGTTTATTGTTCCATCCGTTAATCGAGCTGCAATTTGGTCCTGAACGAAAGGCCAGTATGGAACAAGTGCCAACTGGTTTATCGTCAGGTCACCTTTCACTTCAATGGGGGATAATTGGAACTGGCCGCTTAACGAAATATTACCCGCGTTTTGTGTTTGTAAAGTGAGCGCATATTGGTTAGCACTTGTGGTTAACGTGTGACTCTGCTTAGTATCATTGACTGGTAGGCTAAGCGTGTACGCCTGACTGTCGATATTATCGAGTGTTATTGCCAGGTCCTGATAGAGTAAATCAGTGCCGCTATCCGCTTCAGAGTAAAGAAAGCGGCCTTGTGATAGTGATAAGTGATTTACCCTGAAAGCGGGTATCTGGACGGGAGCTGAGCTTTGAGCCTTATCGTCAGTTGAATGTGCAGCGGAGTTTTGTGCCAGCGTTTGTAAAATATCGCTGAAGTTAAACTGCGGATGATTCCCGTCGCTTAATTTGGCGATACGTACCATTGGGGCGACCATTGTAACGTGATCAATGGTTGGTGTTAGTGTTAGCAGACTGCGCCAGAAGTTGATCTCAACCTCCAGTGACTGTAACTGACTGAATACTTGCTGCTGATCCTTTTCCAGTACCGAGACATTGTCGATGTTGCTTTTCAGTAAAAACGGATTGATTGATATCTTGTCTATTTTTACTTCTCTTCCGAGTAACTGCCCGAGTTGCTTAGGTGCTTGCGATTGGATGATAGCCGGAGCTATTAAGCCAACAATGATGGCATATGCAGCATATGCGAGTGAAAGGTATGTGGTGACTCTGATGTATTTTGGTGCCGACTTAAAGCGTGTGTAAAGTGTTGATGAAGCGTGTTTCTTCATTGGGCGCAGCTCCCAGAGAGATTTTATAGTAATTGTCAATTGCTACTCAGTGTACCTATATTTTCATCTGATATGTATCGCCTAACATCATATTCTGGCGATAAAAAATCCGCCCTATTTGGTAGGGCGGTAAATTGGGGGGATTTTACGAAGTAGGCTCAGGTAGTTATGCATCTTCGTTATTATCGGTTGTTATTATGTTGTGGAGTTTGGTTGTTTATTTTTCAGGATACGTTGTGTAACGAACACCCATCATCTGTTCTATGCAGTGTATGACCTGACAGCTGTAGCCAAACTCATTGTCATACCAGACATAAAGGACGCAGCGGTTGTCTTGAGCAATGGTTGCAGCACCGTCAACCACGCCCGCATAGCGCGAGCCAACCAGGTCAGAAGAAACAATTTCAGTCGATTCGGTATAATCAATTTGCGCTGACAGATCAGAGTTGAGTGCTATCTCTCTCAGGTATGCGTTCAGGGTATTTTTATCCGTACTGCTTTCCAGATTAAGGTTGGCAATGGCCATAGAAACGTTGGGAGTTGGTACCCGGATCGAATTACCCGTTAATTTACCGCTTAGTTCTGGTAGTGCTTTAGCCACAGCTTTTGCTGCACCGGTTGAAGTTAACACCATATTGAGAGAGGCAGAACGGCCACGTCGATCGCCATTGTGGAAGTTATCAATCAGGTTTTGATCGTTGGTGAATGAGTGGACGGTTTCAATGTGGCCGGACAAAATACCAAACTTGTCGTTTACTGCTTTTAAAATAGGAGTAATTGCATTGGTAGTACAGCTCGCTGCTGAGATAATAGTGTCATCTGAGTGAATGTCAGAGTCATTGACTCCAAAGACCACATTTTTTAGGTCCCCTTTACCTGGCGCGGTGAGGAGTACTTTATCGGCACCGGTTGAACTTAAATGCTTGCTTAAGCCTTCTCTGTCTCGCCACACACCGGTGTTATCAACGATAAGCGCATTGTTGATATTGTACTGCGTATAGTCAACGTCTTCGGGAGAGTTTGCGTAGATTATCTGAATATAGTTGCCATTAACGACTAACGCTTTGTTGGCTTCATCGACAATAATACTGCCGTTGAATTGGCCGTGAACAGAATCCCTTCTTAGTAAGCTGGCACGTTTTTCCAAATCACCATGTTTACCGCCACGAACAACTATTGCCCGCAATCGTAACGGGTAACCGGGGCCGCTTTTTTCAATCATCAGGCGAGCAAGCAAGCGGCCTATACGACCAAAACCATACAGGACAACATCTTTTGCTTTTTTCGGCTGTCCGTTATTTAGTGCATTAACCAAAGCGGTTTGTATAAAGTCATTAAGCGCGGCTTCATCCTGGTGCTGTTGCCAATATTGATGAGCAAGTTGACCAATATCGATTCGGCAAGGAGACAGATCGAGTTCAGATATAGATTTTAATACTGGCATGGTATGAGTCAGAGACAACGCTGAGCCGGTATATCGGCGAGCTATACGGTGTGTTTTGATTATATCAATTGTCGCAGCGTTAATGAGTGTCTTACCGAATATCGTGACCTCTACGCCTTTTAGGCGATATAGCTGACCGATGAGTGGTGACATTGTTTCTGCGATTGTCTGGCTACTATGCCAATCGAAAAGGTGTTTCTCAGGACTCATTGCATTAAACCTTTCACGTTATGTTGAGCAAATACCCACAGTTTTTACTGCGTTTGGTATGGGGGATAAGGATTGTTATTATTTTGTGTCAGGATTGTAATGTTTGAAGTTTTATTCTGCTAGTAAAAATAATTGCCAATTATTTATCTGTTAGCTGGGTTTGATTTAGAGGTTTTTGGTAATTGTTTTACGTATTACCACGTATTGACAATAGACATATGAAGTTTGCCATAGTCGATTAAGTTTATGGACGTCAATGTTCTAAGGTAAATGACTGTCCTGTTGCATAAAAAACTTATTGTCAGATCTTAACCATTAGCCACCGCAGAGTTATTTGAACTTAAAATTGAGTTTGCCTGAACCTTAATCAACTCCATAAATTCATAAGGAGGAACCGGTTTAGAGTAGAGATAGCCCTGGTATTCATCACAACCTTCAGCCGCGAGTAAATCCAACTGTTCTTTGTTAACCACACCTTCTGCGGTGACCACTTTCCCCATATTGTGTCCAAGCTGGATAATTGTTCTGACCAGCATGTGGTCATTGTGATTAGTGCAGCACTCATCAATAAAGGATTTATCAATCTTAAGTACATCGATGGGTAACTGTTTGAGATAGTTTAACGACGAATAAGCGACACCGAAATCGTCAATAGCGACTCGTATACCCAAGGTGCGCAGATCTCGGCAAGCATCTACAACACATTCAGGTTGCTCCATTAATGTTGTTTCGGTGATTTCTAGCTGGAGCAGCTGAGGGTCTAGTTTCGAATCACGTAGCGCTTTGGTTACGACATTGAAAATATCGTCATACATAAATTGTACTGTCGATACATTAACGGCAACACAGACTGGGTGCCCTGCTTTATCCCAGGCTTTTGCCTGTTGACAGGCTGTATTAATAACCCAACGGCCAATAGGAATGATTTGCTGGCTGCGCTCAGCAACGCCAACAAATTCATCTGGTGATACTAATCCTAAATCAGGGTGGTTCCACCGAATCAGAGCTTCAGCACTGTGTACCTGATTGGTTTTTATATCCACTTTCGCCTGATAATAGAGTGCGAGCTGGTTCTGTTCTACCGCTTGGCCTAATTCACGCTCTATCTTGTAATTGCGAGTGGTTTCGTCAATCAGTTTTTCGTCAAACCATTGAATACTGTTTTTCGAGTTATGTTTTGCGCGTTTGATAGCAATATCGACATTGCGGCACCAAATATCCGTGTCATATAGCGCATCTTCTAATGTAGCGATACCAATACAAATGGTCATATTGTAGGTTCGCTTATCTAAATGGAATTCAGCTTGGCTCATTTCAATAAGGTAGTTGGCGACCTGTTGAGCATAATGTTTGATGTCGTACTGATCTTGCAGCAAAATCGCGAATTCATCCCCATTGAGGCGGTAAATATTAATGCGGTTAAAGTCTAAATCAGCAAGACGTTTTGTATATTGAATCAATAAACGGTCTCCCTGCTGGTGACCGAGTGAATCGTTGATCTGTTTAAAGTCATCAAGATCTACCAGTAACAGAGCGTATTTGTTTTTACTTTTCTCGTGGGCAATATGCGATATCTTGTTAAGATCCTGATTGAATGCTTTGCGGTTGGCGAGCTGAGTAAGAAAATCGGTCAAACTGTCTCTGCGATAGATATCTATTTGTGCGCTGAGTTTTTGTTTGTAAAAAGTCCCTCCGGTAGCGAAAAAAGCAATGGTAAACAGTTCTATTGATACTTGAGCAAACTCGTATAGCTGCTGAGCGGATATACTTAAAAAGTATGTGCTTACAAGAATTGCTGCAGCCACAATTGGCCATAGTGAACCAGGAAAGACTGCAATGTAGCACAGAGGAACCAAAATAAAGGTTTGGGATAACACTTGTATATTCAGTGGTTCCAGATAACTGCCTGTGATGATTAAAGCAAAAGAAAACAGCGCAGCAAGACGTTTAAGCCACACGTTAGAAAAAAAGTATGCGGCGAGCATACAAAGAGGATAAATAAAGTAATAGCGAGCCATTTGGTTATGTTCAGTCAGAAGCGTATAGCTGATGAGGCTCACAGCGACAAGATACAAAATGGTAATAGCAACATGCTTATTATTTGATGGTGCTAACTCAGTTGTAGAGGATGCCATAGATAATCCTTTCTTCTTATATGCCATTAAATGCGTGATTTAAACGACTGACAACTTATTGTTATTTTTAAGCAGTATTTATTGTTATGGGTTCGATTATCAGTTTAGACACTATAAAAATGATCGATTGAGATATTTACAGAAAAATAACCATCATTTACGTGTAGTTAATGTTTCGTATCATATTTAAGACAGCAAAGAATTATCTAAAAAAACAGCCCTCGATATTGAGGGCTGTTGTGAATATTGGATTTATTTGGGGATGTGTATATCACTAATGGGTTGTAACTCGTCGAGTGGTAGCCAATTAACTTTCACCCCAGCCTGGAGAAACATCTCCTGACTTACTTTGATTTTATCTCCCCAGCGAGAAAGAAAATCATCGGTCTGTTGTGGACAGTTTACGGCAGAAATACCGGTTTGAATAATTTTTGCAGCACAATTGGGACAAGGGAAATGGGTGACGTAAATTTCACATCCATCTAAATCTCGTTTAGCGAACAAGATAGCGTTTTCTTCTGCGTGCAGAGTTTTTAGATATTTCATATCACGGTCATCAGTATTCGCGCTATCAGAAATACCGTGTGGATACCCATTAAAACCCACAGAAACGATTCGATTTTGCTTAGTAATGACAGCCCCAACCTGGGTTGAAGGATCTTTACTCCAGGAGCCAACAAGTTCTGCCATTTGGTTAAAACGTTGTGCCCATTTCGAAATCATAGTGTGGTTTCCTCTAAAACATATATTCAGGTTACAGTCGTTAATAATATCCTGATTTTGGCGCGATTAGTCTAGAAAAATATTGTTTTACGGCGTGTGCTAAAGCTATTGAATAATTAGTTACTCCTTGTAAGATGGGCCTTTGATGCAAACCGTCGTCCGCTGGTTCGAATACACTTGGTGATCTCTTGGATAAAACCTCTCAGTTTCTTTTAAACGCGATCCAGTCTCATCTTGAATCACACCTGACGATTGGCGAGTTATTAGATCTTCTTAAACGTCGCTCTTATGGCGCATTACTGATAATGCTTAGCCTGGCCGGGTTGATTCCCGGGATTTCTTTTTTTGCCGGAATTGCTGATTTTTTGTTAGGGATGCAAATTGCCCTTGGCTTTCAGGTTCCTCGCTTACCTAATATCATTCAGAAGCAGAGAATCAATCGGGCGAAGTTGCTGAAGTTTACTGATAGAGTTTTGCCCTGGCTGATACGGGTTGAACAGTATGTCAAACCTCGCTGGGAACCAGTCTCTGGAAGCAATTTCCGACGAGTGATTGGAATCATGATTTGCATTTTATCGGCTATTGCGGTGTTGCCTTTGCCATTTATTAACTTTTTGCCCAATTTCGCTATCATCTGTCTAGCTTTGGGTATTATCGAACGCGATGGTCTGTTTTTATTATTAGGCAGCACAATGGCAGTATTTGCTATATGGATCGGCAGTATCATGGTTCGTGTAGCATGGAATTCATTAATGTTGGCGTTGTAACGCACACAAAGAGATAAAACGATGAGTAACAAGATGGAAGCAAAAGTAAAATGGGTTGAAGAGTTTAAATTTCTGGGTGAGTCAAACTCAGGACACTCTATTGTCATGGATGGTAACGGTGGTTCTACAGCTCCGAGCCCTATGGAAATGGTATTGATGGGCGCTGGTGGTTGTAGTTCTGTTGATGTGGTGGATGGCTTAAAAAAAGCCAAGCAAAACGTAACAGGATGTGTGGCGAAGTTATCCGCTAAACGTCGTGAAAAAGCGCCTCGATTATTTACGCATATTAATATTCATTTTGTTATTACTGGCGAGGATTTGGATATTGCGATCGTTGAGCAAGTTACTGCTGATTCACTGCAAAAGTATTGTTCGGTATGTTTAATGTTGGGTGAAAGTGTGGACATGACTCATAGCTGGGAAGTTGTTTCCGCATAAAGAGTTAATACTGGTAATCGTATACTGTCAGGTTCTATTTGCTAATATGGCTGGGTTTTCCCGGCCTTTTTTAGTTCCAGAAAGTTAAAAAACAGCCTTTTAGTAAGTGAGAGTAATCCATTATGTACTAGGATTGATATAATTATTAATAGTTCTTTGATGAAAGTAATGGCACTGAAAGGGACGATTACCGAGTGGTATGTTGATAAGGGGTATGGCTATATTATTCCTGACGCAGGTGCGTTAAGGATTAAATTCCTGATATCTGAGGTCCGTAACTCAGTCAATATTGGTGAGATAAAACAGCCAGTACGATTTGTTATCGCTCAAGACGAGAATGGCAACCGGCGTGCGACGCATGTTGTGGGAACGCGTCCTTTCCCTTGGATGGCTCTAGTTGTTGTCTGGTTTGTCGCAACGCTCGGAGGCTGTGTCTACTTTTGGCTCTATCCGTTAGTTGTTCCGTTTTACTATTTGGTAATCAGTTTGATTGTATTGCTGGTCTACTGGACGGATAAGCGCAGTGAAAAGCGGAAAAAAGCTCTGACAGGTGAATCCTCGTTACTGTTTTTAGCCTTAATTGGAGGATGGCCGGGGGCGGCGATAGGCCAATATCTCTTTAACTTAAATCCTAAATCGTTCATCTATCAGTTTCTATTTTTCCTGATCGTAGTTGCCCATATAGCAATGCTGGGCTGGACGTTGACACCTGAAGGCCATAGTAACCTGCAAAAATGGCTTAATTAAGGAAATTGAAAATCTGGCCTTTACTCTATTTTTTTTATTAAAAGTGTTTAATATCGGCAGTTCTATCCACAACGTTGCCAAATAACCCGATATGACTGAATTGGAAAAAATGATTCACGGACTGGACTTTGACGGGTTTGACCCAGAGATTATCGCGGTTCGTAAAAATGCGGCCAGACTGAAACTTGAAATTAATCAATGTATTGATGATGAAGAACGCCTTAAGTTGCAGTCCCAACTGTTTGGAAGCATTGGCTACAGCTTAGTGCAGGTCCCTTTTCATTGTGAATTCGGTAAAACAATCTCAATTGGTGAATCGACATTTATTAATATGAATGTTGTTATGCTGGATAATGCGCCAATTCGTATCGGTAACAATGTGCTGATTGGTCCTAATGCCCAGTTTTATACACCTTCTCATCCACTTAATTATCAGGCTCGACGTCATTGGGAAACTATCTGTAAACCGATAGTCGTAGAAGATGACGTTTGGATTGGTGGTAATGTGGTTATTAACCAGGGAGTGACCATTGGGGCTCGTTCTGTCGTTGCGGCTAACTCGGTGGTTAACCACGATGTTGAGCCAGATACCATGGTTGGTGGTACTCCGGCGCGTATTATTCGTAGACTTAACGACGAATAGCAATGTGATTTTCAAAGCAAGGAGCTTTTCTTTGGTTCAGCATAAACACACCCTATTTGGTGTAGCAGCCATTCTTCTTTGGGCATGTCTTACCGGGTTGACCCGTACGGTCGCTGAGCAGTTCGGGCCTATCGGCGGCGCTGCACTGATTTATACTGTCGCTTCAATATTTTTAATTTTGGTTATGGGTGTACCGAAACTAAAGTCTTTTTCACTCAAGTATGTCATTGTCGGAGGCGTACTGTTTGTCAGCTATGAAATCTGTCTGGCGTTGGCTTTGGGAATGGCAAATACGCGTCATCAGGCATTAGAGATGGCGGTTGTGAATTATTTGTGGCCCGCTTTGACAGTATTGCTAGCGGTGATTGTCAGTCGTAAACCAACAAGCTTGTTGGTTTACCCAAGTATTGTATTAGCCTTTATTGGGGTGGCCTGGACAATTACCGGCGATACGGGTTTGTCGGTTGCTGGCATCGCGGCCAATGTGGCAACTAACCCGGTCACGTATGCTATGGCGTTTGCCGGTGCGATAATCTGGGCGGTTTACTGCAATGTGACGAAAAGCTTAGCTAATGGGCAAAACGCGATAATCCTGTTTTTTATCATGACCGCAGCGGTGTTATGGGTAAAGTATGCGATCAGTGATGAAGGCGCGTTGCAGTTTTCGTTGCCCTCGACACTGAATTTAATACTAACCGGTATTGTCATGGGAAGCGGATATGCGTTGTGGAATGTGGCCATTTTGCGCGGCAATATGATGTTGCTGGCGACGCTGTCTTATTTTACTCCTGTCATCTCAACTCTGCTTTCTTCGGTAATATTGGGTGTTGTATTAGGAGCTTCGTTCTGGCAAGGCGTGGTAATGGTCACTATCGGTTCTCTGGTTTGCTGGTGGGTAACCAGGACCAAATCTGCTAAATCACAATCAGCGATTAAAAAGTCGCTTGTCAGCGACTGAACGAAAATAGCCCGGCAATTATTGCCGGGCCTGCATTAAGTCGCGATGTTTACACTGAGCTGAAGATCCAGTGGTAGCTTAGAAAGCTTACTTTTCAGTGTTCGGCGCGCATTCTCTATGTCTTCAATCGCAATCATTTTGCTGTCGTCAGCGCGAATATCCACATCCACCCATAGCTCACGACCAATTTTGGTCACGGCTGCCAGCTCTACTAACTGTTCGGACTCTTCACCGGCAGCCATAATTCCCTGGTCGACGGTGTAGCAAATCTCTTTGCTTGGCGCCATCATAAATAGTTCTCTGAGGGAGGAGCGTAACATGTCATACGGAACCTTGATAAAGTAAAATGACATTGCCAGCATCATCATGGGATCGGCGTAAACCGAGTATTCTGCCAGTGGAGAAAACGTAATTAACCAGGCGGATATAAAACCAGCTGTTACCGCCACGCTTAACAAGGTATCCATTTTCCACTGCTTAACTTCTGCATCAATCAGCCCCGAAGCGGTTTTCTTGTGTAGCTTTGCCATGTATAACCAGGCAAGGCCACAACCTACGACGTTGATGACGCCAAACAGTGTTGCGACAGACGCATCCACTTCTCGGCCGCCATTAAACAGAGCGATGAGAGCGTTATACAGCGAGTAACCAACCACAAGCAGGATTACACTACCTTTAATGGCAATCACTGCGGGTTCAAGTGCTGCCCGGCCAAATTGAAATGTGTCGTCTGAGGGCTTGTGAATATAACGGGAAGCGATTAGCGACAAAATAGTTAACAGTAGGCTAACCAGCGAGTACATACCATCAAACAGAATGACCAGCGAGCTGACAAGTAAACCAACAACCAGCCCACCTAACGCAAATCCAGATGAAATAAGGGCTGAAAGCGTTAAGACTCGTTTTTCGTTGAAGCTTGTTTTTGCACACATGATGGCGATACCAGTAAAAAATCTGCTGATATTTTGACCCTGAATTCATTTTTGGCAATCACTAAATGGTTTTAAAGGTGAGTGCAAAATGAGCGTTTTCTATTTTATCTTTTAAAAACAGGATATTATGATTGGTTTTTGCTGTCATTTTATTTGACGCTGACTGGCTTTAGTGCGATCAGAAGTCAAATAAATAGTCACTGATCTTATCGGCTAACAGAACCATTGCCGGGTTCTCTTCTAGTCCAGCAGCGGTGAACATACAGTAATCTTCCTGCGTAAGACCATAGGTGTGTTTAATCACGGAAAGTCGTTGTTCACGTAAATAATGGCGAATGATGGGTTCAGGCAGCACCCCCCAGGCATTTTGGGTCAGAATCGTATCCAAAATGTATTCAAAGCTGGAAAAACCAATATATCGACGTGAGAACGGTTCCAGACTCGGGTTGTCCTTCTCGTTCAGGTAAACCATTACCGCTTGCATTGCTTTACGTAATTCTTCATCGGCAACACGTTTTAATTTTGCCAGCGGATGAGAGGATTTGCATACTGACATCATGCGTATTTTTCCCAGAGGCTGATAACGAATACGAGGATCGTCAAGACGTTCGTAGTCAACGCCAAAAGCAAAATCAACTTGTTGTGTCGCAACCATATTCGCTAAATCACCACTTGAGGCGAGGAACATATTAAAAGAGGTATTGGGAAACAGATTGTTTAGCTTATGTGCCAAGTCTTGCCAGAAGGTATCCGGAAGAGAATCATCGCGTGCGATCCACATTTCTGCGGCAAATTCATTGGATACCTGCGAACAGGTATGTTTAATTCGTGAAGCGGTGATCAGAAGGTTTTCGCAATCTTTATAGATTGCTTTACCAGCTTCGGAAAGCGTGAGGTTGTTTCCTGAGCGTTGGAATAACTCTACTTCCAGTTCTTTCTCCAGTGCTTTTATCGCCATACTGAGTTTAGTACGGTTACACTCAAGTTGTCGGGCTGCTTCTGAAACTGAGCCAGTATCTGCTATGGTACAAAAAGCTTCAATTTGCGACAGGTTCATAGTGTTCTCAAGCGGATAAAAGTACCAGAATCATATACAATTTTTTAAATTCTGCCTATCTTAGGGTTGTTGCTAGTAACTGTTCGCTAATGGCAGTTGTGTTTATAAAATACTCATAAATAGCGGAAAAAATATCTCGTAAGCAGAGTAAGCTGGATGAAATTGGGAAATAAACGTTATTTCTACAATAAGATTATGCTGTAATGCTATGAACTTAGCATCGTTTTAGTTTAATCTTGACGTTATTGCCGCATACAAGAAGTAATACGGAGGCCATGATGGCACACGATTGGGACGAATACGCACCGAACTGGGAAAAAGACGAATCAACGACGGTTTTCGCACAAAACGTATTCCAACAACTTCAAACTATTACCAGCGTTGAAGGTAAGCACATTTTAGATTTTGGATGTGGTACCGGATTACTGACTCAACTTATGTCACCACTGGCAAAAGATATTGTCGCCCTTGATGGCTCTGAGGCGATGATCGAAGAGCTGGACAAAAAAGAACTGGATAATGTTGAGCCCGTGGTAGATTACCTGTCTCGCGGATTAGTCGCACAGCACCCAGCTTTCAGAAAACAGTTTGATATTGTTGTGGCTTCTTCTGTGTGTGGTTTTATATCAGACCTTTCTAAGATTGTTGAAATTGTTGCAACATTACTTGATGAAGGTGGTCTGTTTGTTATCTGGGATTGGTTAGTTGATGAAGATGATCCTGAATATGGTTTGAGCCAACTGGATATTGAGTTGGTATTTGCTCAGGCTGGTTTTTCTTCAGTTGAAACCAGTATTCCATTTGAGGTTAATACTCCACAGGGGGTTAAGCCGGTGATTATGGGTGTTGGCCGTAAGTAGTCCGCAACTCGTGTTCGATTTGTATAGCCGCAGTAGAAAAACTGCGGCTTTTTTGTAGCGTTATATTTTTACTTAATGTAGCATCTTCGGCCTTTTTCTAAAGTTGGAGAGCGTATATGTACATAGGGTTTGACTACGGTACGGCCAATTGTTCGGTTGCAACGATGCAGGGTGAGATCCCTCAGCTACATCCGCTCGAACAGGACAATTTATATATCCCTTCGACACTTGCCGCTCCGACTCGGGATTGCGTTGCAGAACATCTGTTTCGTCATCATAACCTGACGCCGCTGGACTCTTTGGGTGAGCAGCGTTTGCGTCGTGCCATAGCGGCAAATCGTGAGGAAGATATTGATCTTCAACCTGACGACGTCGTGTTTGGTCAGGCTGCGTTAGATCTTTATCTTTTAGACCCTCATGAATCTTATTATGTGAAATCACCCAAGTCGTTTTTAGGGTCGGTCGGCCTGCGGGAAGCGCAACTCGGTTTTTTTGAAGACCTGGTCTGTGCAATGATGAGCAATATTAAAATGCAGGCAGAATCTTCTACCAGGCAACAGATTTTTGATGCCGTGATAGGGCGTCCGGTTAACTTTCAGGGGCGTGGTGGTGAAGCTTCCAATCAGCAGGCCGAAACTATTTTGCGTCGCGCTGCCCAAAGGGCGGGATTCAGACACATAGAGTTTCAATTTGAGCCCGTTGCCGCAGGGCTGGAATATGAAGCAACTCTGCAGCAGGATAAAACAGTGTTGGTGGTGGATATTGGTGGCGGTACAACGGATTGTTCGTTGCTAAAGATGGGACCTTCGTGGAAAGGAAAAGCTGACAGAACATCCAGTTTGATTGCGCATACTGGGCAACGGGTGGGAGGTAATGATTTAGATATTCACCTTACCTTTAAGCAGCTTATGGGGGCGTTTGGTTTTGGCAGTAAAACCCTTTCAGGGCTGGAAATGCCGATTACTCAGTTTTGGAACCCTATTGCGATTAATGATGTCAGTGCTCAGGCTAAGTTCTTCTCCAAACAAAATTTCACAGAATTGAAGCGCCTGCATAAAGAGGCGGCAGAACCGGAAAAGCTGGCACGCCTGTTGAGTGTATACCGTGATACTTTAGGTTATAGCCTGGTAAAAAAAGCCGAAGAAGTGAAGATTGCACTGTCTGATTCATCAGTGGCGAAAGCTCAGCTTAATGTAGCGTCTGAGTCGCTGGAGTTTGATGTTTGTTTTGACCAGATGGTTGCCGCCATTGAATCGCCAACAAGTAAAATGGTTGAATTGGTCACCGAAGCCGTTGCTCTTGGCGGTGTAAAACCGGATGTTATCTTTATGACCGGTGGTTCAGCGCGATCGCCGATTTTACGTAATGCTGTGGAGTTGGCCCTTCCGGGGTCACCAGTTGTCAGTGGTAACTATTTTGGTTCAGTAACCGCAGGCTTAGCACGCTGGGCGCAAGTTTGTTTTGCTTAGTAATAACTGCGATAGGTATTAACTTCTCGTCTTAATGGCGTTGAATCAGTAAGATAGGTGGTCTACCCGTTGCGAGGAGCATACATCGATGAGCAAAACCCGTATTCTGATCTCTGATTCAACAAACCCCTGGTTTAACTTGGCGGTTGAAGACACTATTTTCCGCTCTATGCCTGCCGATCAAAGGGTTCTGTTTTTGTGGCGGAACGCTGATACTGTCGTTATTGGCCGGGCACAAAACCCATGGCGTGAATGTAAAACCGATCGAATGGAACAAGATCAGGTTAAACTGGCGCGCCGACAAACGGGTGGCGGCGCGGTATTTCACGACTTAGGTAACACCAACTTCACCTTTATGGCGGCAAAACCTGAGTATGATAAAGAAGTTTCGACCAACATTGTCCTTTCAGCACTGGCTAAGTTAGGTATTCAGGGGGTTGCTAACGGTCGCAATGACTTAGTAATTGAAGATGAATTGGGGATTAAAAAGTTTTCTGGTTCTGCTTACCGTGAAACGATAGACCGTGGTTTTCATCATGGCACATTGCTTTTGAGCGCTGATTTAACTCGCCTTGCGGATTACTTAAACCCTGACCAGAAAAAGCTGCAGGCCAAAGGGATTACCTCAGTTAAATCACGGGTGATTAACTTAAATACGGTTAAGCCGGATATCGATCATCAACAAGTGTGTGACGCGATGATGGAAGCGTATCAGGAGTACTATGGTGAGACGGTTACGCCTGAGTATATTTCGCCACAACATTTTCATGATTTGCCAAACTTCACTGATAAGTTTGCTGTGCAACAGAGTTGGGACTGGAACTTCGGTCAGACGCCGCCATTTAATCATCATATGGATGAGCGTTTTACCTGGGGAGGGGTTGATGTCTATCTGGACGTGGAAAAGGGCACTATTCTGCAAGCAAATATTTTTAGTGACATGCTCGACCCCTATCCGATGGAGCAATTAGCGTTGAGGCTCACTAATCAGAATTATAATAAAGCCAGTATCGAACCTTGTATTCAAACTCTCGCAGCCGAGATGCCGCAGTATGCTGAGGTTCTGACTGAATTCAGGCATTGGTTTCTCATGCAGATTGATTGATACACATCCGGATTTTCCGGATTGATAAAACAGCGGGTAATAACGTAAACAATCAGGGCTAAACATGCTTAACGATCCTATACTTTACACGGGTATCAGGAATGCGGAGGTTGATTATGACGACAATAGCCCGCTTAGATCGTTATTTGGACGAGCAACAAATTCCTTATCAAACAGTCAATCACGATCACAGCAACAGCTCATGGCAGAGTGCCAAGAAGGCGAATATTTTGCCGATGAGTTTAGCTAAAGGTGTGATTCTGGAAGATCATGATGGTAAGCACTTAATGGCGGTACTACCAGCAAATGCTAAGGTTAGCCTGGCTGTGCTTAACGATGAACTACAGGCCAAATATCATCTGGTGAAAGAGCAGCAGGTTTATAAGCTGTTTGAAGATTGCGAAAATGGCGCAGTACCACCTGTGGGGAATATTTATCATATGCCTATGGTTTGTGACCAGTTTTTGACAGAGCTTGATCATGTGTATCTGGAAGCCGGTGACCACGAAACGCTGATTAAACTGGATAAAAGTGCGTTCAGACAGTTGATGAGCCACGGTAAATGCTTGCGTTTTGGTGCACAAGTTCTGCACTAATAAAAAACCGGGCAATAGCTACTGTCCGGTTTCTCTAATTTTGCGTGTTTGTTGCTTTATTAAGATTGGTCTGGATAACCTTTTTCTCTGTTACGACGATCCTGCTCTGCACGCCAGTGTTCATTCGGGTCGTAGGCTTCGTCACACAAATCAATACTAAAACCCATATCGTGAACTTCTTTTAAGGTGAGGTTATCTGCTAACTGAGTAACCTGGCCTGCTTTGTTACGTAACTCCATGTTGCCTCCTATAGCTTTGTTCATTGCTGAACAACTATGATTTTAGTCGATCACTGTCCATTTTGCCTACTGTCAGTGCAAAGACTGTACAATGAATGACAGGCTTTGACACAAGTATAGGTGATGTCGGAGCATTAACGCATTGAGCGGGAAACTTTATTGCAAATCGCTTCGGCCAGCTGGTGGCTGGCAATGTTACGTTCAACAACCTTGGATGAAATTTGACCATTGTCCACAACAGATATCCAGTCCTGTATCATGTGTGTAAAACCTTTGCTTTCGAGCATGGGTGTCCAGTCTTTGAGTGAAAAGGACTGTTGTTGACTCTCCTTCCAACACTGCCCTGAAGTGAATGAATCAAACTCATAGACTTCATTCACCAAGCATGCTTGAACGCGTTCACCAGTAACACCAAACTGCCGGTTCATTGAAGCATACAGTATCGTTTCATTATGTTGCCACTGAACATCAATACGTGCTAATTGGCTTCCATTGCTCTGATGAGTGACGGAAACATCTTGTAGATCAGGTTTTGCGAATAGATTGACCGAATCCAACGGATGGATGAAATCATCAAATATAAAGGTACGGATATCACCCGGTTGACTATAGCGGTGTTTTTCCCAGCGTAGTGAGCGTAGGTTAGTCATTGAGTTGAATTGCAGATCAGGTAACTTTTGATTAACCAGCGGTATATGACGACGATTAAAGCCGACATACAGTGGCTGACGATGCTTTTCTGCGAGCTCATACAGTGTTTCACAGGCGGCAGCACTATCGGCTAGTGGTTTATCAACAAAAGTCGGAATGCCATTTTTCAAAAAGAAGCTGGCGATCTCAGGGTGTACGGCTGTAGCAGCATGCACCATAACGGCGTCAACGTTGTAATCAAGTAGCTGCTTATAATCGTTGCAAACGTGATTGATGCGATATTGTTTTGCCAGCGCGCCGACGACATCTTCGCTGCGGGAACAGAGTACCAGTTCAATATGTTCTAGTGCCGTTGTAATAGGAAGATATGCTTTCTGAGCGATATCACCTAAACCAATAATACCTAATTTCATTGACTTTTCTCAGTAATCAGAACTTCTTAAAAGGCTAACATGTTGTCACGCAAAGGTATAAAGGTTGCTGATTTTTCTGTGGGGCGATTCTTAATATCGCATATTGTGCTGATGTTTTGATACATGGCAATACCTTATACGGTATACATAAAAACCTAGCGTTATCGCCAAGTTAAATGGTTTAAATATGCATTCGGTAACTATGTTTTGACTCACAAAGTTGAAATTTGTCTCATGAATGAGAGTTTAATACTGTATGTATATGGTTTAGCCAGTGGGATTTCCCTGTTAGAATCCGTTCACTTTCAATTTGGACATATAGAATTTGTGAATGAAAGAAAACGTTATTGTTTCCGTCTCTTCGATTAACGGAACACGGTACTTTCATGTGGGGAAAATATATCGCTTTTGTTTGAAAGCGTTGGGCTACATCTTGTTGGCCAGTATTCTTGCTACAGGGGCCTATATATACAAGCTTGTTAATGATGTCTATTTCGCCAAACTTAAGCAGACCGAGCTGGAGAATAAATCTTTAACTCTTACTGAAGAAGTGAGTTCACTTAAAAACTTAAAAGCGAATTTGGAAGGTGATCTTTTAGAGAGAGAGGAAAAAATTCAGCTCGTTTCTGATCGCCTTGGTGATCTTGAAAAAGTACTCGGTATGGAGGACTCCGGTTCTGAACTCGAATTACGTTTAGATACCGCAGCCATCACTTCTTCGGTCAGAATGGTGATGTTAACCCAAATACCTAGTGGTTCCCCTGTTCATAATGCAAGAATATCGTCAGGATATGGTAAACGTAAGCATCCGGTAACGGGTAAAGTAAAGTTTCATCGTGGACAGGATTTTGCGGTTAATATCGGAACGCCGATATATGCGCCTGCAGATGGTGTGGTAGAAGTGACCAGAGCAAGTAACAAAGGTTCGGGTAACTTTTTGCGGTTGCAGCACTCTTATGGGTTTACCAGCTCATATTCACACATGAAGAAATTTGCGGTAAAAAGTGGTGAATTTATCCAGAAGGGCGATTTAATCGGCTATTCGGGAAATACTGGCCTTTCATCAGGGCCACATTTACATTATGAGATTCGATTTGTCGGACGATCATTAGATCCTAGACCGTTTGTGGATTGGGGCGTTAATGATTTTGAGACGATATTTAGTAAGGTAAGAGGTATTCGATGGGAATCTTTGGTACAAAAAGTCGAGCTAAGAGTCAGCACGCATCTACAACTCTCATCGCAAAAGGTTGCGCTATCAGCGGACAGCTCAGGGTAGAAAGCAACATGCAGGTTGATGGAGCGGTTGATGGCGAGATTCACGTAGATAAAACATTAGTGATTAGTGAAACCGGCCGGGCTACGGGAGATATTTTTGCTGACCACTTGGTAATTAATGGTGAGTTCGAAGGCGTTTGTCATGCTGTGAAAATAGAGATTTTAAGCAATGGCAAAGTTAACGGTACCATATACAGTGATGACTTAAGCATTGAGCAGGGGGGGCGTTTTCATGGTGTGACTTACTCTGCGGAAAGTAAAGCGGCAGAAAAGTCTGTTGTAGAGCTTGCGGAAGTACAAGAAGCGAAAGTGAAAGAGGCCAAAGTTCAGGAAAACGATGTTGAAGGCGGTAAAATTGCGGCCAAGAAATAGTCGCTAATATTTACAGTTGCTGCGCTGGCCTGGATCTCTACCTCGAGTCTCATAGAATAAACAGGCCAGTCTGTTCCTATTTTAGGATACTTCTTGCTATTTAACGTTCTTCAATCACGTATTTTCTGTTACCACGTTTTTTGGCTTTGTACATTGCTTTGTCAGCTTTGACTATCCATGTTTCTGCGTCCTTATCTTGCTGTGCATCTAAAACAACCGCTCCGATGCTACATCCACATGGAACCTCGACACCATCTAAGTTTATGCTATCTGGGAGAGTATCGAATATACGCTGGCAGATCTCCTGAGTGTTGAGATAAGGCTCATCCAGTTCAGTGAGAATAATGGTGAACTCATCTCCGCCAAGTCGAGATACAAAGTCCTGTGGCCTGATTATACTCTTAAAGGTTTTAGCAAAGAACTGAATAAGCTTGTCACCGACTTCATGGCCAAATGAGTCGTTAGTCATTTTTAAGCCATCAAGATCAATAAACAGCAATGAAGAGGGCTTGCGTTCGCTTTCCAGAATAGAATTTAAAGAGTTTAAAAAGAAACTTCGGTTCGGCAGTCCGGTGAGCGAATCATGATAGGCTTTAAACTCTAAACTTCGCTGTAAACTTCTGAGCTCAGTGACATCCTGGCCATAAATATAGAAATCACCGCTTCCAATCTTTCCGGGCAACAGTGTGAGGTGTATGACGGTCAACTGATTGGCTCTCAATACGGTATTGTCGTACGACTGCGGTTTGCCTGTTCTGACTTGCTCAATACGCTTTTTACTGCGCTGGAAGGCATCTTTGCCAATGACATCTTCAATGGTTGAGCCTATTACTTTATCCAGAGATGTATTAAAGAAATGTTCGTATGCCTTATTAGCGAAGATATAGCGATTATTTTGGTCGATATGAGCAATCAGAATCGGCAGGGTATCAATAATCGACATCAGGTGGGTTGCTATTCTCGGCAGTGTATGGCGACTACTTGTAATATCATCTAAGACAAAGATGAGTTTAATCTCTTGCTCTATGGTGAGCAGGCTGGCTTTGATGATGCACCACGTAAGATGACCCTCATAGAATGGGACCTGAATTTCCATGATATGAAAGGGGTTAATCTGGTTGATTAAACCTTCTTTTATACTATTCAGTTCCTTATGTGAAATCGCTTGGTTTAAAGCATCGGTAATGCTCAATTTATCAACGGTCTCGATATTCACAATCTCTTTAAAGCGTTTATTACTTAACTGAATTAACCCATTTGAGTCAGTAAGTGCAATCCCTGCCGCAGTCTGATCGAATGCAGCCTGTTTAAGTGTTGACTCATTAATCGTCATGTCTGGTCGTTTCGCCATAAACGCAAACTTATTGCCTACAGAACTAAAAGGTTAACTAAGTGTATACGACATAGTTGAAATGGGTAACAAAGTTTATCGATTTACTATCGAGGATAATTGAGTTGTTGATGAAATATTGTTGTATTCGTCTCACTTATAAGATGACGTTTATTGATAGGTGAGTTAATTGATTCCTATCAAGTTAGCTATTTGTCTATCATGATAAAACCCAGTGCTTGAATACTTTTTTGATACGCCATTTTATTATGGGATCTCGTGAGCGTAAGTAAATGGAAGCAACTGAAAACAAAGATTATCCGGATAACGTCAGTTTTATCTCTACCACAGATCGTTCAAGTTACATTACCTACGCTAATCAGGTTTTTTGCGATATTGCAGAATACGATCAGCAAGAGTTGTTAGATAACCCGCATAATATTGTTCGTCATGCTGATATGCCTAAGGCCGCATTTGGGCAGTTGTGGAGTTATATTCAGCAAGGTAAAAGCTGGATGGGCATCGTCAAAAACAAATGCAAAAGCAATAAACACTATTGGGTTTCTGCGTTTGTTACACCGATTAAAGATGAGAATGGCGAGATTATTGAATATCAGTCTGTTCGTTCTAAGCCGAGCGCTGAACAAGTCAAACGGGCACAATCACTCTACAGCGATATCAATGCAGGAAAGAAAATTTCACTGAGGCGGATGCCACTGTCAAAACTTTTAATGTTCTGTAGCTTATGTGGTGTTGGGGTGAATCTATTCTGGATGTGGCAACAACAGGCATGGTTATTGGGTGGTGTTTCCAGTGCATGTTTCGCGATATTGACTGTTGGGTTGTGGCATTCCCGTAAGCGATTATCTCAGCTTCAAACACTTGCCAGAGAAGCTTATTCAAACCCTTTGCTCGAGAAGGTTTATACTGGTCGCAGAGATGAGTTCTCGGAAGTTGAACTGGCTTTATTAATGCGTAAAGCGGAACTAAGAGCGGTGACGGCTCGCAGTAGTGACACATCCGGTAAGATCTTGCGCGATGCTCAGCATGAATTTGCAACAGCGAAAGATATAGAGACCAGTTTAACCGCTCAGCATGCTGAAACAGAACAGGTTGCATCAGCGGTTGAAGAGTTAACCTATTCTATCAATGATATTGCCAATGCTGCTTCGTTGACATCTAAATTGACTAATGAAGCGCGAACAGAATCTGTGTCGGGGTTAGAAAGCATCAACTCGACCGTGAAGAAAGTGAATGATTTAGATAAAGAACTGTTAAACAGTCAGACGATATTAAACACGTTATCAGCGCATACAAAACAAGTCGAATCGATATTGGATGTGATTAGCTCTGTCTCTGAGCAGACTAATTTACTGGCGCTTAATGCCGCAATAGAAGCAGCCCGTGCGGGTGAGTCGGGGAGAGGCTTTGCTGTTGTGGCTGATGAAGTTCGTCATTTGGCGATCAAAACTGGCGATTCAACTACCGAAATTCACGCTATGATTTCTGATTTACAGGATTTGGCACAGCAAGGGGTTAACGCGATTCAGCGTGGCTCTGATATCTCTCAACAATGTATTAGTAGTGCCGATCAAACCGGACAAATGATAAAGGAAATCACAACCAAGTTAGAAAAGGTTGCGCATCGTAGTCAGGAAATTGCCGTCGCGGTAGAGCAACAGGCAGTCGCGACCAAAGAAATTACGGCAAATGCATTCAATATCAAGGTGTTAACCGAAAAAACCGCTCAATCCTCTGGAGATTCGGTTCAACGAACCCGAACGCTGGTTTCGAACCTGAAAGAGCTGCAGCGTTTGATAACTCAGTTTGAGCGGGACTAACAAGAGTTGATGACACTCCTTTGTCATCAATCTCTGCTACAAAGCAATATTTATTCGTTGCTTTCTCGGGTCTGGTACTGGTAGTCAACATTCACTAAGCCGCGATAAGTGGCTTTTTCTGGTTCAACAAAAATGGATTCAACTTTGAGCTCGCTATTGTTGATTTTTACACTATCAGGTATCACCATTGGCTCAATGATACCCAATTTAAATGAAAGCTCCTGGGAAGATAAGTCTCTGAGATCATGAATGAGTTTGAATCCGGCTTGCTGGGCCTTTTCTTCTGAGTTATACACATCCGTATGCAGTGTTTTTATCGATTGCTTTGTTTGAGTTGCAGCAAATATCGAATTGCTAAAAGCCAATATACTGATCATTAAGAGTGCTTTTTTCATTGTAATCTCCTTAAACTGTCGTTGTTTTGTGCATGTGTTGAGCACAAATTCATCCTATCAATCGCGATGTAAGGAGTCCGTCAGCCCAAGTAAAACCGTTGAAAACTTCTGTTTAAATTCTCTGACATTGGCGACTTTAGTTGCGATTTTGCTGACAGTGTAAAGTTGCTGACCAAAAATTGTACACGGGTTGACGTATTGTATCTGGTTTATGTGTTTCAGAATTGAGTGTGTTTTCTCTAAGCTCTTAGTGATACCAACCTACATAAGTTTCTGTGCATTCTTGCTGGCTAAAAACGCCAATAACGGCGTTATAGATTTTGTCATTTGAATAACGAGTTAGCGGCAATCTATGCCTTGTTCTTAGCGTTTTTTCTACGCAATTATCTGAACACTAACTTATCCAGATTGGTATGAATCGGCATTAAGGCAAGTTATTAACCGCGCAGGCAGGTCTGAAAATAGCTGACTTCGTTATTAGCCAACCGATAGACATTGGCGGGTTTACCACCTTTACCTTTACTCGATGCAGCAATTTTATTGGCGCTAACAATAATTCCGGTATCGATCAGCCGACGTTTAATGGTCATACGGTTAACTTCCACACCAAATTTACTGTAAGCCTCGATGATATCTGCCACCAGAAATTCTTTTTCCAAAGCAAAAAGTACCACAGAGGTGTACTCAACCGCGGCTCTGAGTTTTTTCCACGCGTGTTGGATTTGAGCGACGTGGTCAAAAGCCAGTTCCATTTCCTCGTGGAGCAACATCTGTAAATCGAACCAGTCTGCACGGGCTTTATCCGTGCCTGCATTTTCAATCTGTTGAACATTGGACGGATTAAGAAGGGCATAGTGGGAAATACTGATACTCCAGCCTTCGGGATCACGCTTAGGATTACCGTCTACCAGTGGGTCACTGATGTAGTTGGGGTAAGTATGAATTTTTTGTCGACAGATCCGACGGTGGGCAGAATTAAAGTCTTCATCTGCTGGTTCGCCACCCTGACTAGTCATATCTTCATCATAGACAAAGCCACCAGGCAGTGCCCATTTACCGCAGTCAGGGCGTTTAGGATTACAACGCTTAACCAGCAAAGCTTGGATGCCGGAGGGGGCAAGGCGCAGGCAAACCATATCGATAGTTACAATCATAATAGATCCCCTGACATGCATGTCCTCCACTAGGATAATCACAAAGTGTTACAAACGTTGAGTTATGATAGTGCTTTTCCTATACCAATATCAATAAGTGATTGTAATTAAGTTATTTCGTTAGTTGAGTCACAAAATGAACTTATCACTGACAGGGTTTTCTAGTTTGTAACAAAAGTTGACAAACTACGGGGGTTCAATTACTGTTCAGATATAAGTTAAGAACAATATGTTACTAACGTTGTTAAACTCTTAGCAGTCAATGAAGGAAGGCATAATGAGTCATCGTCTGTTCACGCCGCAAATCATCCGCAGTTTGCTGGATCTGGATGCCTATAAAATCAATATGATGCAGGCGATTCATTCTTATTACCCGGATGCGCAAGTGCGTTACGAATTGATTGTTCGTAGCAATGAGGATGTGAGTAAACTTCTGGAAGAAATAAAACAAGAAGTGGCTCATTTATCCTCGCTGCGTTTTTCTGATGCCGATATTGCGTATCTTGAGAGTCATTTTCCTCAATTGAAATCTTCTTTCATTCAATCTCTGCGTTATTTTCATTTTCAGCCAGAACGTCAGGTTGAGTTTGGGATCGTCAAACAGGATGGTAAACATCAGTTGCGTATAGGTGTACGGGGAACCTGGCGTGACACCATTCTGTATGAAACCATTGTGATGTCGATTGTGTCTGAAGTTCGTAACCGTTGTCGCTGGGCTGATGTTCCAGAAACGTTGCCAATGCAGGTTTTTGCAGCGAAAGTCTCAAAGCTGAAAGAAGAGATTGCCAAGCGTGGCATTACGAACTTTTCACTAACTGAAATGGGAACACGTCGTCGTTTTTCTGCCCAGGTGCAGCGAGATGTTATGGCTCACCTGAAGCAAGAAATCCCGGAGCTTTTATTAGGTACCAGTAACTGCCACTTCGCGCGTGAGTTTGACCTTACCCCCATTGGGACTATTGCCCATGAATGGTTTATGGGTCATCAGGCTCTGGTGAATGTTCGTGATTCTCAACGAGTTGCATTAGAACAGTGGTTGAATGCTTTTGAAGGGCAACTGGCGATAGCGCCAACGGATACGTTAACCATTGATGCCTTTATTGAAGATTTCAACATGCATTTAGCCAAAGCTTATACCGGAGTGAGACATGATTCCGGATGCCCATATACCTGGGGTGAGCGAATGATTGCTCATTATGAAAGCTTAGGGATTGATCCAAAAACAAAAATGTTTATTTTTTCGGATGGGTTGAACTTCGAACAAGCACTGGATTTGTGTGAGTATTTTGCTGGACGAGTGCAGGTTTCTTTCGGTATCGGTACATTCTTAACCAACGATCTTGATGGATGGATAAATGCTCAGGGTCAGGTGTATCAACCACTTTCGATAGTGATTAAGTTAACTGAGTGTAATGGTCGTCCGGTGGCCAAAATCAGTGATGAACCGGAAAAAGCCATGTGTGAAGACCCACTGTTTTTGGCTAATTTAAAGCAAAGGTTTAACATCGATGTTGATATTGATGACTTGATTAAATCGTTAAAGAAACATAAACAAACTAAACGTCAGTATATTGCAGCCGCCTAGTGATCCCAATTGTTGCAAGAAACTCTTCGTTTTGGGTTTAAACTATTAATGGTTGTGCTAATCCGTTCTGGTTAACTGGAACGGATTTTTCTTTTGTGTCACGATAGAAAAAGTATTGGTGCTTTGCCCACATAAAAAGAGCATATCCATGCTTATAGCACTTCATTGTGATCCAAAAGGACTGGTTTGATATGAGCTTCCTACCTGTAAAAACGGCAGTTATTGGTTACGGTTTTTCCGCAAAAACTTTTCATCTTCCATTTATAAATTCGTTACCTGAGCTGACGTTGTCAGCGATAAGCTCAAGTCAGCAGGTCAATGTGCAGGCTGATTACCCTGACGCCACCTGGTTTAAGCATGCCAATGATCTTCTTGATGAAAGTGATGCTGAATTAGTCATTATTACTGCGCCTAATGATGTGCATTATTCTTTAGCGAAACGTGCTCTTGATAATGGTAAACATGTCATTGTGGAAAAACCCTTCGTCACCAGAGTAGAAGAGGGAGAGGAGCTTATCGCTCTGGCAGAAGAGAATGGTTTAGTATTGAGTGTCTTTCATAATCGTCGCTGGGATGGCGATTTCCTTACCCTTAAAAAACTGATCGATCAGGGGCAGCTTGGCGAAATTAAACTCTTTGAGTCTCATTTTGATCGTTACCGACCAGAAGTTCGTAACCGCTGGCGCGAATTATCTCAGGATGGTGGTGGCATTCTTTTTGACCTAGGGCCACATTTGTTGGATCAGGCGCTGATGCTGTTTGGTACGCCAGTTGCGATCAACGCTCAGTGTCGTGTAATGCGGCCTGGCTCTATAACCAATGACTACTTTAATCTGATTCTTCATTATCCTGAGCATTTGGTTCATCTGCATAGCAACTTATATAGCCCTGAGCCAAACCTTCGTTACAAAGTTTTAGGGTCGTTGGCCAAATATGAAAAATACGGTCTAGACCCTCAGGAAGCTTGTTTGAAACAAGGTGTCGAGCCAAAAAGCCCCGGTTGGGCACAAGAAGATCAATCTGATTATGGGAAATTGTACTCAGAGCATGAGGTACAAACCGTAGAGACAGAATCCGGATGTTATGAAATGTACTTTAAAGGCATTGCTGAAGCGATCCGGTTAGGGGCAGATAATCCGGTACCTGCAGTGCAAGCGTTGCAGAATATTAAGTTAATTGAGATGGCCATGCAAAGCAGTGAAACCGGTCAAACCCTTAAGGTAAAATAATGAGTTACACATTAGAGAGTTTAATTGAACAAGAGCAATCGCTACAGCTGGTGAGTTTTAATCAGGATGTCGCGTGGCAACTCGGCTGCGCGATTAAGCAGGCCGCTGAAGATAAAGGCGCTTCAATTTCAATAGAAATCTATGGTTTCGGCCAGACGCTGTTTCAGTTTTGTATGCCAGGCTCGAGTGCAGACCAATTAGACTGGATCCGCCGCAAACGAAATGCTGTTCTTTATTACGGACACAGTACTTATTACTTGTCACAATACAATGAGAGTAAGCAAAGAGTGTTCGAGACGCAGCCGCATATCGATCCTAGTCAATATTGTGCGCATGGTGGGTCTTTCCCGATTCGAATTAAAGGTTCTGGCTTGGTTGGTGCTGTTACTGCATCGGGTTTGGCATCGATAGAAGATCACGATTTGGTTGTTGAGGCTTTACAACAAGCCTTGGAGTCTCAGTTAAAGTAATGATCGCGCTATGACAAGGAGGTCATAATTCATGGCACAGCTTCATTGGACCGATTTTCGCCGTACGCTTCATCAGTATCCCGAACTATCTAATCAAGAATATCGCACGGCAGCTCGGGTTATTGAACAATTCAAATGTTTCGCACCGGATCAAGTCATAGCTGGATTAGGTGGTGAGGGAGTGGTTTTTGTTTTTAATGGATCTGAGCCCGGACCTGATACGCTGATTCGCTGTGAATTAGATGCATTGCCAATCGAGGAGTGTAATCACTTCTCTCATCGCTCGGTTCACCAGGGCGTATCACATAAATGTGGACATGATGGTCACATGGCGATAGTGACAGCAGTCGGTGAGGCGCTAAGTAAAACGAAACCTTTATCAGGAAGAGTCATGCTCGCCTTCCAGCCAGCAGAAGAAACAGGTGAGGGGGCAGTGAATATGGTCAATGACTCGGCTTTTGCCAGCCTTAAACCCGATTTCGCCTTTGCCTTACATAATTATCCCGGACTAGAGCTTGGGCATGTTGCAGTCAAAGCGGGTCCGTTCAACTGCGCTTCTAGAGGCATGATAATCCGCCTTAAAGGCAAAACTTCGCATGCCGCTCACCCGGAAAATGGTGTAAGTCCTGCTGTTGCGATGTGTCGCATTATTGAAGCGTTGAATGAGTTACCCCAGACATTAACCCAAACCTGCTGGGTAACGATTATTCATGCTTTGTTGGGGGAGGTCGCATTTGGCACTTCACCGGGAGAAGCTGTGGTTATGGCGACCTTGCGCAGCGAAACCAATCAAGCAATGGAAATGTTGGTACAGGCCGCAACAGAGTTAGCACAGCAAGCTGCAGAGCCGTTTGGTTTGCAGTGGTCGATAGAGTGGCAGGATGTCTTTCAGGCTAGTGTTAACTCTGAATTGGGTGCGGAACTTGTCACCAAAGCGTGTCAGGCCACCCGCACCCCTTGTCACTGGCTTGACGAGCCAATGCGGTGGTCTGAAGACTTTGGTCAGTTTACCGCTGTGGCTAAAGAGGGAGCGATGTTTGTGCTCGGTGCAGGCAGACAAAGTCCGCAACTGCATAATCCGGATTATGACTTTCCGGATGAGTTGATTCCGGTTGGTAAGGCCATCTTTGAGAATTTAATTGAACAAATTAACGGATTAAACCAATCATAACGTCAGGTTAAGCTAAAGCTGTTTGTAGATTTTCGGGTGGAGTCGGTTAATTTAATGGTGCTAGGTTGAGCTGTGCCTGCTGCATTTCTGATAAACCGCCACCATTATGAATATTGATATAACCCTGTTTTTCCAGTGATTGCATAGCGATGCCTGAACGGTTACCACTACGGCAATAAACCACAATCGAGCGATCTTTGGCGATGTGGTTAAATCCATTTTCTACGGTATTGAGCGGAATATTAATCGCATTCTCTAAGTGACCCTGCGCAAATTCTGCTGGTGTTCTGACGTCGACAATCAGAGCGCCACTTTCAATCAGTTGCCAGGCAGTGTCGGCACGTTCTGATGCCATCACCGAGGCTGTTGGTAAAGCCATGACACTTCCTAGAATTAAAGCGAATAGCTTCTTTAACATATCATTTTTCCTTATTTACTCTTTTAGATTGATATCGTCTCAACAGTTAGTATATCAATCGCAGTTAATATCGGTTCATTCTTATGTTTAAAACTATGTGCTGGATCTGCTAATGACTTTAAGGCCCGGCCAAATATCCAGCCAGTGCTTTTTGTTGATCCTCTCGATAAAAACATCCGGTTGAGGAAAGTTGGGGTTAATGGCTATCTTCAGAGACCAGTTATGCTGTAGGCCAAACGGAGCGCAAAGGCTCAGACTATTGTCACTGTTTAAACGGACGCCAGTACAAGTGGGCAGTTCAACCCAATGAGAGATAGCATGCTCGGTGCTGTCGTAAGGAGCATGACCATGATTAAGATGCATTCTGGCCTGGTTACGCACTTCCCAGTTTACTTCCGGGAACCGCTGCTTTAATCGATCCTGATAGTAAAGTTCTGCGGAGTGACAAGTATTTTCTGGATCAAAATACACCAGATCAACATCATTAAGCGGTGTCATCAATGGCTTTTGGTGTAGATGATCCCAGATAGCGTTACGCACAAAGCCAGCCGCCAGATACCAATCTGGCAAAGCAAGAGTGGCGGCTGTTTTGAGGCATTCCATTCTGAAATCATCTGATTTCAGCAGTGCTTCGGTTTGTTCGATGATATTCATATTCGCAATGAAGCACCCGCATGTGATTAATGTGTCAGTTTTAATTTGTGCAGAACATCGTGCAACGAGTCGTGAATGCTGTGCCCTAAAGCGCGCACATCGTCACTTGGTGTGACCAGATCTGGTATTTGGTAAGTGATCATATTGGCAGAAACCGCAGATTTAACGCCATTGTTAGAGTCTTCAAATGCGAGACATTGCTCTGGTTCGATATTCAGTCGTTCCGCTGCTAGCAGATAAATTTCGGGATCCGGCTTACCATTTTTGACTTCACAGCCAGTCGCGTACACATCGAAATATTGATCCAGTTCAGCCAGACGGAGTTTTGCACTTGCGACTTCGCGTTGACTGGATGTGGCAACGGCCGTTGGGACTCCGTTTTGCTTAAGCCATTTGAGTAACTCAATAACCCCTTCTTTTACGGGAATTGCCTGATGCTTGACGACAGCGTTATAGCGTTTTCGCCACTCGTTATGTAGGGAAGGATAATCCAGTTGTGGTCCATATCCCGCTCTTAATGTCTGTTCAATACCAACGGCATTCTTGCCGATGACTGAAAGGTAAATATCACGCAGAAAAGGGACACCAACCGCATGACAGGCTTGTTCAAAAATTTCGAGGCAGACTCTCTCAGTATCAAGTAACAGTCCGTCCATATCGAAAATAGCAGCTTGGAAATTCATAGTAACAACTTTGAGCAGATAAGATTTAATTTGCTATTGTCACATATTATCGATTTGATGTGATCTATTTAGCCCGAAAAAGTTATACCCATTGCTGGTGTCAGGTGAAATTGTTTATTTAGATCCTGCCCCAATTTCTGAATCTATTCGCAGAAATTGGGCAGGTAACATAAGTTAAAGAGGTTTGGCGACTTCGATAACCAGTTTACCGAAGTTTTTACCTTCTAGTAGACCAATAAGGTGCTGAGGGGCGTTTTCCAAACCGACTTCTACCTGCTCACGGTACTTGATTTTACCTTCAGCTACCCACTTGTGCATATCTGACGCAAATTCGTTATATCGGTGACCGTAATCATCAAAGATGATGAATCCCTGTATTTTCAGACGCTTGGTTAGTATCAGGCCTGTTAGTTGTGACAGACGATCGGTACCTTCCGGCAGTGACGTTGCGTTGTATTGTGCGATAAGACCACATACTGGAATACGCGCTTTGGTGTTGAGAAGAGGCATTACTGCATCAAACACTTTACCACCTACGTTCTCGTAATATACGTCGATACCGTCTGGACATGCCGCAGCCAACTGTTGTGCAAAATCGTCAGCTTTGTGGTCAATACACGCGTCCATACCCAGAACTTCTACCGCGTGACGACATTTCTCTTCACCGCCAGCAATACCAACAACGCGGCAACCTTTAATTTTACCAATTTGACCCACAGTACCACCGACAGGACCCGTTGCTGAAGCGACCACAATCGTCTCACCTTCTTGTGGGTTACCGATATCAAGTAGGCCCATGTATGCTGTGAAGCCAGGCATACCCATTACACCTAATGCCCAAGAAGGATTGGTTGGGTTTTTGCCCAGTTTCAGCAGGCCTTCACCTGAGGCAATCGAGTATTTCTGCCAGCCAGTGATGTATGAAAGCACCCATTCACCCACTTCAAACTCAGGGTTGTTTGAAGCTTCAACCTGACACACTGTGCCACCAATCATTATATCGTTAATGGCCAGTGGTTCCGCGTAAGATTCTGCATCGCTCATTCGGCCGCGCATGTAAGGATCAAGAGATAGGTAAATGGTACGCAGTAAAATCTCACCGTCTTTAGGCTGCGGCTTATCAACTGTTTCTAAGCGGAAGTTATCTGCAGTCGGAGCACCGACCGGGCGTGAAGCTAACACAATGCGTTGGTTTGTTGAGTCAGTCATTGAGCTTTCCTTTACTTATATTGACTAGACCAATCGTCTAGTTTGGGTGTCAAAAAAACCGCTAGCGTTCTAGCGGAGATAGCTTTGTCATACCAAACTGATAATTTGCTATTTCAGAATTTGTGCTTGATCAGCTTATACAGCTTGGCTTTCAGGACAGCTATTAGCTTAGTTGCTGTCCTTTCAAAATTTGTTCAGTAGCCGCATAGGCTTGTTTTAAGCTTATATCATCGAGACGAATTTTGTTTACTAAACTGGCACCAATCCAGAGATTATAGAGTAGTTCAGACGTTTGACGACTATTGCTTACGCGTAATTCACCGCTCTGGATACCCTGCTCTATATGTGTGGCGAGAGTAGTGATGACCTCATTGGTCCCTTTATGCAGTGCCAGACGCATCGGCTCAGACAGATCAGACACTTCGCCAGCCAGTTTAACCACCAGACATTTACCAGTTTCACATTGGCTACTATTTTGTTCCATCCAGTAATGCCAGTAACGCATCAGTTTTTGATACTCACTTTCTTCGCTGGAGGCGAACAAATTTGCCAGCTTTTGTTGATACTGGTTAAAGTAATCGTGTAGCAAAGCTTCGCCGAACTGCTCTTTGGATTTAAAGTAGTGATAGAAAGAGCCTTTAGGTACTTCGGCTGTTTTCAATAACTCAGAAAGGCCAACACTGGTGAAGCCTTTGCTGGCAATCAGTTCGTAACCGACGTCCAAAATATGCTGTTTGGTGTCATTAGATTTATCGTTCATGGCAGGTACTATAGTTTAAATTAGACCAGTCGTCTAGTGGTTATGGTAATCGAATTTTCAATGTAAGTTAATGGCCTGGTTTCATCAAAAATCCGGATCAACCCGGAAGTGTAATCTCTGTTTTGTGTACGGATGATCAAAGCTCAGGCTTTCAGCATGTAGGTGTAAACGTCGCCCTTTGGTTCCGTATAAATCATCACCGACAATCGCCATGTTCAGTCCGTCGCTGTGAGCACAATGAACTCTAAGCTGGTGGGTTCGCCCGGTTTTTGGATAGAGGTAAACTCGACTCTGGCCGCTTTCATTGCGAACTTTTTCCCAATGGGTTTCTGCTGGCTTACCGTGTTCATAGCAGACCATTTGGCGAGGTCTGTCATCTAAGTCGCCACGCAGGGGAAGATGAATTTCGCCGCTCTCGCTATTAAGCTCGCCGCTTAATAGAGCAATGTAGCGTTTTTCTACGCCGCGAGTGATAAATTGCTTTTGCAGGCTCTTGTTTGCGCGTCTGGTCAGAGCAAAGACTAAGATTCCTGATGTCGACATGTCCAAGCGGTGCAATACAAACGGGCCTTCAATATCAGTGAACTGCGCTTCCAGCCGAGTGAGGACTGAATCTTTGACATTCACACCCGGCACAGATAAAAATTCAGCAGGTTTATTGACCACGACGATGGTTTCATCTTGATAGAGTATTTCGATCTCTTTGCCTTCCGCTGGGTTATTTAGCAATGGGTTGTCGTCCAATTTAATACCCTCAAGCATATGGCTTAGAATCGGTTGGCATTTGTTTTGGCAAGCGGGGTAATACTTTTTGTGCTGGCGAATCTCTGATTTTGGTGAACGTCCCCACCAAAATTCAGCTATGGCGATGGGCTTCAACTGATGAGCAAAAGCGTATTGCAGTAGTTTGGGGGCCGCGCATTCACCAGAGCCTGCGGGTGGAACTGGGTTTGACGTCTGGGCAAAAATGTCGATCAGAGATTTCTCATCGCCATGCTGATTTAAAAAGTGGTATTGGGAAAACAACTTATTTTGTAGAGCCGCTGAGAGTTGTTTACGCTTCTCTTTCAGTGCTTCTAACTGTGATTGATGTTGTTGCAACTCCGATTTTAAAGTCAGCAGTTGTTCATCCCATTTCTGTTTAAGCAACTTGAGCTGGTTTTTTTCAGCCACGCTTTGCTGAGCGAGTTGCTCAAATAAGGCTGTTATTTCAGGCTCAGACAGTTCCGCTGGTGGACTCTGGCGAAGCGCTTTGCGCTGTTTGCGCCCCTCTATCATGACTTGACGATGCGCCTCAATTTCGATTGCAGCTTTTTTTTCACAATCTGTTATTGATTCGGCCAGCGATTGTAGAGCCGGGGATTGATGGTACTCTCGAACTTGACGGTTGATGTCGGCAATCTCATTCGCCTCTGTGCGGAAGAAATCTTCATCAGCAAATCGATCAAATAAGGGGGGAACAAAACCTGGTTGCTGCAGTTTTTCAGCCAGTAGGCCTGAAAATCCAGCTAAGTATCCCAGTTCGCCTTCGCTGTTTTGTACCACGAGAACACCAAACATTTTTCCGTGCGCACCGTTTTCCGCTTCGGCCAAACCGAATGGGTGTGACCAGTCAGTTTGGCTGGCAATGTGCTGTTGAAGCTCTTTAGCTGCAATCTCGCTTAATGGATGCGGTTCGTAGCAAAAAGGGAAGGTGAAACGCTCCGGCAGTGTGTATTCAGAAACGTCAGTCTGAAAAGGAGTGAAACAGTGATCGGAGTGTTGCATAGCCAGAACCTTTTTGGGAATTAGCGCGGAATTTTACTGTGCGTAGAGGGAAAATCCATCATTTTGTTGCTCTTCCGACAATCACTAAGCCAATCCCTCCTAAGATTAAGCTGCTGACCATGATGATGTGCAGACTTAAGCTTTCATTGAGCAACACTGCTCCGCCAGCTAACGCGATCACTGGGACGGAAAGCTGGGCGACTGAAGCTTGCAGCATGGTGAGGTTAGCAATCACCCGATACCAAAGAATATACCCAGCCGCAGAAGCGATGCTTCCGGAAAGCAGGGCAAGAGTCACGCCTCGAGCGGTACTGGTTTCAAGGTTCATCAACCAAGGCGATAATAAAACGCACATCAATCCAGCTACCCAAAACCCTTGTGATATTGCGGTGATCGGGTTGCCACTATCGCGCCCCAGCACGGTAAACACAGCCCAAGCTAGTCCGGAGATGACCATCAAAACCGCAGAGAAAGTATCAGGCATTTCGACACTTGGAAGCATTAGGTAAATAAAACCGGAAATCGAAATGACTAAGCCAAGCCATTCTAGCTTTTGCACCTGATTTCCTTGAGCGATATGCACCGCGATAAGGGAGATTTGTACCGTGCCGAACAGTAGAAGAGCGCCTGTTCCGGTCGAAAGATGCAGGTAGGCAACAGAAAAACAGATCGCATAAGCAAACAGTGCAGCCCCTGCTTTTAGTGAAAATCTGAGTGTGTATTGGCGATCGGATTTTTTGACCAATAACGAATGGAGTGCAACCAAGGTTACTGCACCAGAAACTAAGCGCAGATAGGTGAATGAAGTGGCATCAATGGAGCCATCTTGCAGTGCCAGTCGGCACAGAACGGAGTTTGCAGCAAAAGCAAACATGGTGATAACAGTAAGAATTAAGGGTGACATTACTTTTCATTTTTATTTTGATTGTTCTTTAAGGTTAACAGACCTGAGTAATTAAACTTTAATTCTTTCATTTACTTTGATTATCAAACTAACTACACTTTAGAAAATTTGATAATCAAAATATTTATTATGCAAACACCGAGTTGTCCTCATACTGAAATGTTTTCTTACTCCAATAAAAAAGGGGAGAAGAACACGGTTTATGTTTTGTTACTGACGTTAGTGACTATGGTTGTTGAGATTGTCGCTGGTACGATTTACGGCTCTATGGCGCTGCTTGCAGATGGCTGGCACATGGGAACACATGCTGCGGCCTTTTGTATCACCTTATTTACGTACCGCTATGCGCGTAAGCACCAAAATTCTCGTGAGTATACGTTTGGCACCGGTAAAGTGGGTGTGCTGGGCGGCTATACCAGTGCAATAGGCTTGGGTTTGGTGGCTCTGGTCATGGCGGGCGAATCGATTCATCGCTTATTTAACCCTTTAAGTATTCAATATAATGAAGCGATTTTTGTTGCGGTTATCGGGCTTGTGGTGAATGTGGCAAGTATGTTCTTGTTGCACGACCATCACGACCATCACGACCATCACGACCATCACGACCATCATTCTCATGGTCATGAACATCACCATGATCACAACCTCAAAGCGGCTTACATGCATGTGTTGGCGGATGCGTTAACGTCTTTGTTGGCAATCGGTGCGTTGTTTATCGGTAAGTATCTGGGATGGGTATGGATGGATCCGATTATGGGGATTGTTGGTGCGTTAGTGATCACCAAATGGGCGATTGGCCTAATGAAGCAAACTGCTCCGACTTTGCTGGATGCAAACATCAGTCAGGAGTATGAGCAGAAAGTACTGGCTAAATTAAACAGTGCTGGTGCGCAGGTCACAGACATTCACGTGTGGAAAGTCAGTGCTAACCATTACTCAGCAATGATTCGTATCTCGAGTGAACCTGACAAAGATGCGCTCTACTTTAGACAGGTATTGAAAGAGTTTGATAAACTTCATCACCTTAATATCGAAGTGAATCCGCACTAAAGGTAACGGCATGCACCAACTAACAGAACTGAACAATCTGATTACCGAATTTTACGACAAGATGTCTTCTTGGGAGATGTCTGTGGTAAAAGAAACCGGATACTCGTTGGCGCAGATTCACACCCTAGAAGTGTTGGGTTCTCATGGTGCGATGCGAATGAAAGAGTTGGCAAACCGCTTGGGGATTACAACGGGTACGTTAACAGTACAAGTAGAGAAGTTAGTACAAGCTGGCTTGATAGAACGTCAATCCATCGAAGGCGATCGACGTTCTGTACAAGTGGCGTTAACTGACAAAGGCAATGAGGTGTTTCAAGAACACAATGCCCTTCATCTTACTTTGACGGATGAGCTGACGCGTCCACTGACTTCAGTGCAGCAACAAGAGCTGACCAACATACTTACCCAAATGAACAAACAGTTCTAAATCTCGCCATTAAAGGGTTGGAACTGCAGATAACAATAGTAAACCGCCCATTGAACCGTTAAACCAGCGAACGTATCTTGGATTGTTCATTACGTTACTCAACTGTCTTCCTGCCGCTGTCCAGATACTGACAGAGGGTACATTGACCATCGCAAAAGTGATGGCAATGATGCTCAACCCCAACCAACTTGCACTGGTGTTATAGACGCTGACCGCCGTCAATGCCATCGACCAGCCTTTTGGGTTGACCCATTGAAACATCGCCGCAGACAGAAAAGACATCGGGCGATACGATTCGTCTTTATCGCTGGGCTTGCTCAAAGCGATTTTTATCGCCAGATAAATTAAGTAACTTAGGCACAACCAGTGCAAAACCTCTTGCACGATAGGGTAAGTTTGAAACACGCCGGTTAAACCAATACCAACCGCCAAAATCATCACACTAAAGCCAATAGTCACTCCCAGCATATGGGGAACCGTTTTGATAAAGCCTACATTCGCTCCGGATGTCATTAACATAATATTGTTGGGGCCGGGAGAAAATGTCGAAACAAAAGCAAATGCAGCTAAAGGCAGCCATTGGTACATCTCCATGATTTTTCCTTATTCTTTGATTGGTATCATGTGAAAATAGTAAATGGATAATGGTGCAATTTTGTGTTTATATTTGCTTTGTTAACGTTAAATGGGCAATAAATTTATATTATGGATAGGTTTGACGAAAGAATATTGCAGGAGCTACAAAGTGACGGAAGGATCTCCAATGTAGAGTTATCCGAGCGGGTAGGTTTATCACCTTCTGCAACGTTAAGAAGGGTACAAGAATTGGAGCGCAGCCAGGTAATAAAAGGTTATCGTGCGGTTCTTGATAAAGTACAACTTGAAATCGGCTTTATTGCTTATGTTTCTATAGGTTTGAGCAGTCACACCAAACAGTCGCAACTGAGCTTTGAAGAGCATGTAAAGTTTGCTAAGGAAGTTGTGGAGTGCCATAACATTACAGGTATGAATGAATACCTGCTCAGAGTTGAAACCCGAGACTTATCGGCATATAAACGGTTTCACTCGGATGTATTGGGCGAGTGTAAGCAGGTTCAGTCTATCTCTACCATGGTGGTTATGGATTCTCCCAAAGATGAGAGGCAGTAAAAATGGCGACAGTGTTCACTATCGCCATACAATTAAAATGGATTATATTTTGAAGTGACTCAGTTGCTGTTTTTGCTGTTCAGCTAGCGTTGAAAGTTCATGACTCGCTGCTGCCGACTGAGTAATACCGGTTACATTTTGGCTGACTAATTCGTAGATTGTTGACAGATTGCGGTTAATGTCAGAGGTCACCTGATTCTGCTCTTCAGAAGCAGCAGCCACCTGAGTATTAATATCCGTGAGCTCTGATATCGCCTGACCAATTTGTTGTAGATACTCACTGACTTGTCCGGACAGGGTTTGGCTTTCTTCGATCATTTTCAAACCGGTGTTCATACTATCGTTTGCTGACACGGATTTTTGCTGCAATTGTTCAATGATGGTCTGAATTTCTTTGGTTGATTCCTGAGTGCGTGCCGCCAGCATACGTACTTCATCTGCAACCACGGCAAATCCGCGGCCACTTTCTCCCGCTCGTGCTGCTTCGATTGCTGCATTCAGTGCCAGCAAATTGGTTTGCTCAGAAATGCCTTCAATGACTTCAATCACCTGGCCAATTTGTTCAGACTGTTCTTTCAGACTATTGACGACAAGCGCTGCATCGTTTAGCTGACGTGCCATAGCAAGATTCGCCTGATTATTCTGTTCAAATATACTTATACTATCTTGTGTTTGCTGATCAGCCTGTTGCGCTGAGGTTTGGGCCATAGATGCATTGTCAGTCACGCTGTGTGCGGTACTCTCAAGCTGGTTAACGGCCGAAGCAACCTGCTCAACTTCCAGCTTTTCCTGATCGGAGTTAGCGCTTGACTGTGTCATCACTGTCGCCAGCTCAGTAGCTGCTGAAGCCACTTCGACACTGATTCCAGCCAGATTTTTTATCGTATCGCGTAATTGTCGAGTTGTTGCATTTATATCACGGGTTAATTGTGAGACTTCATTGTTGCCTTCAACTTCTGCCTCAACGAGCAGGTTACCCTGAGCAATTTGCTTCATTGTCGATTGTAGGTTACGTATCGGCTTGACGATCATGCCAGCAAGGAACCAACTGCATAATATTGAGAGCACTACAATGATAATCAAACCGATTATTGAATTTTGCATTACCGCATCGTGATGCAGGGTTGTTTTGTCGATGTATTCAGCAGAAAGATGATTCACCTTTTCGGATAGTGTGTCGATAGCGTCAACCATCGTGGCACCAATCTGACGGTATTGCTCAGAAGCACGGTCATATTTGTTGGCAAAATCTGCGCTTTTGGTGTTGCTACTGTGCTTCGTTTTTAATAACGGGAGCATGGTATTTATTGAGTAATCGACATAAGTTTTAACTGCCGTTTTAAGTGCTGAAACTTCGGGTTGTAACCCAGGAATTTGATTCAGAGATTTGAGACTCTCAACAATATCAGATTCGTTTTTTTTCAGTACTGCGGTCAACCGTGCCACTTCGTCATACGTAAACAAACTGTAAATAGCACTAATACGCATTGCGTAGGTGTTGTTGATAATACTATTGATATTGTCTTTGCTTTCAACCACGTTAGCACTGACGTTGCTGACATCTTTAAATGCGGATGTCAGGTTTGAGGTACTGTAAGTGATGCCTGCGATCAGTAATAGCATCGTTATGGCAACAGGGACGACAACCTGTTGTTTAATAGATAACCTGGAGATTAGCTTGCGCATAAATCATACCTATGGTGTTGTGATAATTATTAGTTGTTTGTAATTTTGTCATAGAGCAAAATTATCAATCTACGAATATTATCCAGCCACGGCAATAATGCAATCACTTAACCCATTGAAAAATCATACTTTTGACTAATTTTTCATCATATGTAGGTGTAAATTGATATAAGGGGGGATTTTTATACGACAGCTATCGTTGTCAGGCGATGTTTTATCTTCACGTTATGCTTGTCGTTTCGTTAAAAGTTAAATATTTCAATTTGTCATCCAGCCTTCAACGAACTGAAACACAACTGTCACATTTCCGGCCTAAAGTGAAACTCGTTCCAGTAAATCAACGGCAAATAAATTAGCCACTTAAGGAAAGAATGTGATGAAAAAGACAGTAATCGGTGCAATCGCACTCCTAGGCGCACTAGCAATCAACCCAGTTTCAGCAAAAGAAACTATCTCTGCAGTGGGTTCTAGTAGCGTAACACCACTGATGGAAGTTTTCTCAGAAACATACATGAAAACAAACTCGGATGTTTTCATTGAAGTACAGGGTCCTGGTTCTTCTGCGGGTGTTAAAGCTGCGAAAAATGGCAGTGCAGATATTGGTATGGCTTCACGTAATCTGAAAGATGCGGAAAAAGAGCCAAACCTAGTTGAAGAAGTTATCGCACGTGACGGTATCGCGGTTGTTGTACACCCAAGCAACAAAGTAAAAGGCCTTAGTGCTGAGCAAATCTCTGCGATTTACAAAGGTGAAATCACGAACTGGAAAGAAGTTGGTGGTGAAGATAAGCCAATCGTAGCGATCACTCGTGACACTGCTTCAGGTACTCGTGGTGCATTTGAAGGCATTATGTCTCTTACCAAAAAGATTTCAGGCAAAAAAGTTTCAGCAATCTCTCAGCGCGCTCAGGTTGCTAACGGTAACGGTGGTCTGAAAACAATGGTTGCTTCAAACCCATATTCTATTGGTTATATCTCTCTGGGTACGGTAGACGAGTCAGTTCACGCACTTGATGTTGACGGCACTCCAGCAACTGTCGATAACGTTAAAGCGGGTTCTTACAAAGTTGCACGTCCTTTCCTTGTTCTATACAAGAAAGGCCAGCCATCTGCTCAAGCTCAAAAATTCCTAGACTGGATGCTGACAGACGAAGCTCAAAAAATCGTAGCGTCTCACCACTACATCCCAGTTAACTAAGATTTACCGTATTAAAGTTTGCTCAGCCCGCGATTTAGGGCTGAGCGTTTTGCTTTCATTCCGACTAAACTCGGTAATTGAAATTGAGAATACCTATGACCATCGCAAATAGTGACAAGCTTATGGATACCGAAAAAGCGCAAGCAAATCGTAAGTTACGTACGCAAAAGCGTGTCGACTGGAAAGAGCGTTTTTTCCACGGGCTGTTTTTAACCAGTGCCGTTATCGGTATTGTTTCACTGGCTATCATTGCTTACTTTATTGTTAAAGAAAGTATTCCAGCATTCCAGGAAGCGGGTGTTTCCGGAATCGTACTGGGCCAGGACTGGCTCCCTCCGGCACTTTATGGTGTTGCGACGATGATCGTAGCATCAGTCGTATCGACTTTCGGTGCTGTTATCGTCGGGGTACCGATTGGTGTATTAACGGCAATTTTTATTGCTGAAATCGCACCTAAACGTGTCGCAGACATTATTCGTCCTGCCGTTGAATTATTGGCGGGCATTCCCTCGGTAGTGTATGGCTTCTTTGGCCTGGTGATTATCGTTCCTCTGATTCAGAACATCTTTCAGGTACCAGCTGGTAACACTATTCTGGCTGGGATTATTGTTCTGGGTGTGATGATTCTGCCTACAGTGATTACGGTCTCCGAGACCTCTATCCGCGCAGTTCCCCGTTCTTATAAAGAAGGGTCACTGGCCCTGGGGGCATCCAATATATTTACTATCTTCAAATTGCTCGTTCCGGCAGCCCGCTCAGGCATAATGACGGGGGTTATTTTAGGTATCGGCCGTGCTTTGGGTGAAACCATGGCGATTATCATGGTGATGGGGAATGCGCCAGCAATGCCACAAGGTATTTTGGATTCCGCGCGAACCCTGACAGCCAATATCGCCATTGAAATGTCGTACGCAAGTGGTGTTCATGCCAATGCATTATACGCGACAGGGGTTGTATTGCTGGTATTTATCATGATGCTCAATGCCGCTCTACTATACCTAAATCGAGAGAAAGCGAGGTAATGACTGTGGATCGCACAAAACTCAAAAAATCCCGTGAATTTAAAGATAACATTTTGCGTGGGTTCATTTGGCTGGCCGCAGCATTAACGGTTGGTTTTCTGTTCTGGATTATCTGGTATATTTTGTCTAACGGATTAAAACACGTTGATTGGGCATTCATTACCGATAACTATACCCGTACTGGTGAAGAGCACGGTATTTTCCCTATGATCGTTTCGACGCTCTATATGGTGATTGCTTCGATAGCGGTTGCGGCACCATTAGGTATTATGACGGCTATTTATCTTACGGAGTATGCGAAGGTGGGCAGCCGCCTGGTTAAGGTGATTCGTTTTTGTACCGAGTCTCTGGCAGGTATTCCGTCCATTATCTTTGGTCTGTTTGGTATGACTTTCTTCGTCGCCATTTTAGGCTTTGGCTTCTCAATTTTGTCTGGTGCACTAACGCTGAGTATCTTGATTCTTCCCGTTATTATTCGTACCACGGAAGAAGCACTAATGGCTGTGCCGCAAACTTACCGCGAAGGCTCATATGGGCTTGGCGCATCGAAAATATATACCATTTGGCGTCTTATTCTTCCGAGTGCGATTCCAGGTATTCTGACTTCTGTCATTTTGAGTATTGGTCGTGTGATTGGTGAATCTGCTCCTGTGTTCCTGACCGCGGGCATGGTCGCTCGTATTCCTGACTCTCTTATGGATTCAGGTCGAACACTAACTGTTCACCTGTATAAACTGACCACTGAGCTATTCACCGTTGAAGAGTGGAATCAGGCGTATGGTACAGCAACTGTGCTGATTGTCGTTGTGTTACTGATTAACATGGTAACCAAACTGATCGCTAAACGGTTTAATACTGCGACTTACTAATCCAATACGATTGACAGAATTTACGAGATACGAAAATGAACAAATTTGATATTGAAAACTTAGACTTATTCTACGGCGACAATCAGGCTCTGAAATCCATTAATCTGCCAATTCCCACTCGTCAGGTTACTGCTCTGATCGGCCCTTCCGGTTGTGGGAAGTCAACACTATTGCGTTGTCTTAACCGTATGAACGATCTCATCGAGGGAGTGACCATTACCGGGAAACTGGAGATGGATGGACAGGATATCTACGGTAACGTCGATGTGGCTGACATTCGAATCCGTGTAGGTATGGTTTTCCAGAAACCAAACCCATTCCCGATGAGTATTTATGAAAACGTTGCTTATGGCCTGCGCGCGCAGGGTGTAAAAGACAAGAAGCATCTTGATGAAGTCGTTGAGCGTTCGCTTCGTGGTGCAGCTTTATGGGATGAAGTAAAAGATCGTTTGAAATCACACGCCTTTGGTTTGTCTGGTGGTCAGCAGCAACGTCTGTGTATTGCGCGCACTATCGCGATGGAACCGGATGTGATTCTGATGGATGAGCCTACGTCAGCGCTTGATCCGATTGCCACGCACAAGATCGAAGAGTTGATGGAAGAGCTTAAGAAGAACTACACCATTGTTATCGTTACTCATTCAATGCAACAGGCGCGCCGTATTTCGGACCGCACCGCATTCTTCCTAATGGGCGAATTGGTTGAACATGATGATACACATGTGATTTTTAATTCACCACGTGATGACCGTACTCAAGGGTATGTAAATGGTGATTTTGGTTAATCACCTGTTTAAACACTAACAGATGACGATGTTTACTGGCTACACTATATAACTATAAAGCGATGGTAATATTGCCCCTCATTTTGAGGGGCCTTTTTGTTTATGCTTCATTACATACATTTTCTGATCAGCACAATGGATCAGCTGGTTGATATTATTGGCATCTTGCGGATAGCAGCCAATACCGATGCTGGTATCTAATGAGTGGTACTGACCTTCATTGATAACGAAATCTTGTTCAAAACATGCCTCGATATTTTGTTTCATCAGCTCTATGTCTTGTTTGTTGACACTGTTTAGAATGAGTGCAAACTCATCTCCTCCCATACGAAATACTTCAAAATCGAATTTCGGTATACGTAAAAGTCTGCGACTAATCTGTTCCAGAACGGAATCTCCCGCTAGGTGTCCGTATTTATCGTTCACCGCCTTAAATCCGTTAAGATCGAGCAAAAACAGACTGTATGGGCGCTTTTCGGAGCGCTGTGAAATGGAGTTAAACATCGATAAACGGTTGCCAATATCGGTCAGAGGATCGGTTAAAGCCAGCAGCCGGTGGTATTGAGATTCCTTATGCCAAATAAATCCGATCAGGCCAATAGAGACGAAAAGAAGAATAATAAGCACAAACTGAATGTTGGTGATACGTTGCGCTTTTTGTTTCTGCTCCTGGTAGATAGGACTTTGAATCTTGAAATTGTCATTGATGAAGTAGACAACAGAGCGATACAGCGCATCCATTGGGGATACAAACTGTTGTAGCGATTGATCATCATGGACATTTAGCAGCAATGGCTCCAACTGTTGATACTGAGCAAAAGAGCGCTTGAAAAACTCATAGGTTTCGCCAACTTGCAGAAATTCATCTGCTTCTCTGTTAGTCAGTATTAAGTCAAACCGACTCCAGGTGAGTTCATACTTCAGTTTGACTTTATTCATATCCTCCGGGGAATCCAGAGCATGCGGCATTATGGAGGTTAGTTCAGTGAATTCTTTCGTCAGATAGAACAAGAACCAAGTTGTTTTGTGTTGCTGATAGGTATAAGACCGGGCCAAGTCACGTGTTGAGTTCAAGGTATATAAATTGGCAAACATCAGTACTACGGAAATCACAAGCAATACTGATTTGCTGGTTTGGACTAATGGATGAAGCTGGTTGTTATTCTGTGGTGATATCATGATAACTTAGCGAAATTTCTTTAATTTGCCATACCATTTTCGTGTGGTAATCCGGTGTATCGATGTTCGGATAGCGGGTTAAATCATACAACAACCAGAAGGGGCCTTTATCCCTGATTTTCATTGGCTCGCCATCCATCGAGTAAGCGATTATTGGTTTGTAGTGTTCTAAATCATCATAAGGTGCTGCTGCTTTGTAATCGTTAAGTGCAGTAAATGTTGCTGATTTAATATTGGTAACTTTGAGGTGAGCGATGAGGTCGAAGACGGTAAACCCTCTGAAGGTCGCCGTTTCTCCTTCGGGCAACCAAGGGAGCTCAGTAGTAAACTGAGTTGCGGGAAGCTCCGATTTGAGCTGTTCCATCGTCATAACAATGGGCTCACGTCCGGGAATACTGATCTGTAGATCATACGCCCCGGCCAGAGCACCAGGTAACATCAACAGAGGGAATAAAGTCCATTTCATTAAATCAAAGCCACTTGAGTCTATTATTAACAATCACAGAGAATACTGATTCCCAAGTATTTCTAAGCGCTATTCTAAACACCTATTTACAATGATTGGTATGATAATTATTTGCAAAAGTATTTCTACAAATTATACGAGGCTTGTGCGCAAAGGACTATAGTTTTATTAATAATTAGATTGATTACGTGACTGGTGAGGACGTTTTAGATTCATCACAACCAGTGATGTGGCAGCGACTGGTTAAGCATAGAGCAAATAAAAAGGCTTCACGTAAATCGTGAAGCCTAAGAGAACTAACAAACCTTGAGTTTTAGGGATTGTTTAGAAAATGAGATGCGCAACACCAGCTATCACAGGCAGCGTAATCAGCGTACGTAAAATGAAAATGACGAACAGTTCTACAACGTTGACCGGAATGCGGCTACCCAACATTAATGCACCGACTTCAGACATATAAATAAGCTGAGTAACAGACATTGCAGCAATGACGAATCGTGTCATTTCATTGTCAATTGATGCGGCAAGAATGGCTGGAATAAACATATCAGCAAAACCAACAACCATGGTTTGTGAAGCTTGTACCGCTTCTGGCACGCCAAGTAGTTCCAGATAAGGGATAAATGGCTGACCAAGAACCGCGAATACCGAGGTGTATTCAGCGATAACAAGAGCCACTGTGCCTAAACCCATTACTACAGGAAGTACGCCAAATACCATATCAACAGCATTACGTACACCTTCACCAAATACTGATTTTAGCGATTTTACCTGGCTTGCTTTTGTTAACGCCAGATCCATGCCCCAAGAAAACGTCGTGTGACCCTGTGGAACGGCATCCGCATCTGCGTCTGGTTTAGAACCATCAATAAATACGTTTTTCTTAAGGCTTAGAGGTGGTAAACGAGGAATGATGATTGCTGCAACAAAACCGGCTAAACAGATAGCGCCGTAAAATGGTAGGAATAGGTGCTCCAATTCTACCTGAGCGATAACGACTAGGCTGAATGTGATAGATACAGCCGAGAAAGTTGTTCCCACAACAGCTGCTTCACGTTGAGTGTAAAACTTTTCTTCATACTGTTTGCTTGTTAGCAGGATACCGACACTGCCGTCACCCAACCATGAAGCAACACAGTCGATGGCACTGCGGCCTGGTAAGTTAAATAGTGGGCGCATAATTTTACTTAATAAAGCACCCATCAGTTCCAGAAGACCGAAGTTAAGCAGTAAAGGCAATAGCAGGCCTGCAAAAATAAACACTGAGAATAGTGTTGGTAGCAGACCTTCTAGTACCAAACCACCAGTATTTTCTTCCCAAATAGCTTCAGGACCTACCTGAAAGAAAGTCATCAGTACTGCTGCGCCGCCGATGATACGTACTGCTAGCCATAACCAGGAAGGGTTGAACAGACTGTTCAAAAACGGGCGGTCAATGATTGATGCCGGCTGGAAAATTTTCACAGCAAAAGAGGTTACCGACATAAATGCAATAATTACCGTAAGTATCGCAACCAGTGAGTCGCCAAACAGAGCCTGAACTGACTTTGCCAGAATTGCGACAGGAATGGTGAAGGAACCATCATAAGACACTGGGGCCATAAATAGGAACACACCGATCAAAGAAGGGATCAGGAACATCCACAAGCTACCGCCAGATTTATTTGCTGTCGTAGTTTTTAATGTTTGAGCATTATCTTGCATTATTTTTCTCGTGTTACTACTAGTCAATTAACGCCATATCCTTGGCATAATAATTCACTAAACATCCGTATTTACTCATGGCGCAAGAATATCTATTTTTTATTGTTCTAGCAATACTATTCAATAAAAAAGATTAAATATTCACTCCTTTGCACTTTGAGAATCTAAAATCATAGTGATTTGTTTTGTTATTGTTGCACTGGTTAAATATTTGTTTAAATCTTTTTGTGGTTTAAATGTGATTTCGAACACAGACTTTGACTTAAAAATGTAAGCCTGTTGCAAGAAAATTCAGCTAAGTAGCAGAAATATAAAACAAAGCTCTTTGGGGGGCAGCAAAGAGCTTTGTTTAGAATAGTTGACAAAGGGTTAAACACAGGTGTTATACCTTATGGTATCTTGTTAGTGATCAGTGCTTTGTGTCAATTTTCACATACCTTTATCTAATCGGGACAGGCTGTTATTTAAAGCGTCGTCAAAGCTTTGGTAGAAGTTTTCGTTGCCAATCAACTGAATAATTCCAGCTCTGGATAGCTTTTGTGTCACTCTGGCATTGGCGCCAGAAATCAGTACCGTGACGTTTTTGTGGTGAAAGTTTTCAATGATTTCTTCTAGAGCCTGCAAGCCGGTAATATCCATGAAAGGTACCCAGCGTAAGCGAATGATAAGAATCTTTGGGGTCTCCTGAATACTGGTCATCACACGTTCAAAAGTTTCGGCAGCGGCAAAGAAAAATGGGCCTTCCAGTGCATAAATAGCTAACTCTCTAGGCAGAATGGTTTTGCCTTGTCGTTGCAAATCTTCAGCCAGTTCTTTTGAATCAGGCTTTTTCACTTCGACACTCATCGCCATACGTTTAACGAAATGTAAAATGGCGATAATCACACCGATATTTACCGCAACAACCAGATCAGCGAATACGGTTAAGCTGAATGTTATAATCAGTATCGCGACATCAGCTTTTGGTGCGCGTTTTACCAGCTTAATAAAATGCGGTACTTCACTCATATTCCAGGCAACCACGAATAGAATGGCACTCAGTGTCGCTAATGGTATGTTGACTGCTAAGGGCGCCAGTAGCAATAGAATGATGATTAAAGTTAATGCATGAACGATCCCCGCAATTGGACTATTACCGCCGTTACGAATATTCGTGGCTGTACGTGCGATAGCACCTGTTGCAGCGATCCCTCCAAAAATTGGTGCGATGATGTTGGCGATACCCTGACCAACCAGTTCTTGATTCGAATCGTGCTTTGTTCCTGCCATGCCATCGGCAACTACAGCGGAAAGTAAAGATTCAATGGCACCCAGCATAGCGATGGCGAACGCAGGGCCAATCAATTGCAATATCTCTGAGAATGTAATCTCCGGTACAGAGAGTTCAGGTAGCCCTTGAGGTATACCGCCAAACGCAGACCCTATGGTTCTGACACCTTCAAAATTGATGAGATATTGCAGTGTTGTTACGGTAACTAGTGCAAGCAGAGGACCGGGGATTTTAGATAGTTTGGGGATTTTGGGACCGCCAATGACTAAAGCCAGAGACAGTATCGCCAACACGGTCGTAGTTAAGTGAAATTGTGGAAACGCGTTAAACAAAGATATCAGTTTCTGGTGGAAGTGTGCGCCGGAGATTTGTGGCAGACCGAAAAAATCCTGCCATTGGCCCACCCAGATAATCACACCAATACCACTGGTAAAGCCGACAATCACTGGATCAGGAATATAACGGATAATGCTGCCAAGTTTGGTAAGGCCGAGCACCAATAGAATAACTCCCGCCATCATGGTCGCAATTTGTAACCCACTCACTCCGTACTTGGCGACAATACCAGCCAGAATCACAATAAATGCCCCGGTAGGGCCAGCTATTTGTACTCGCGAGCCGCCAAATACTGAAACGATTAACCCTGCAATGATCGCCGTATAGATCCCTTGCTCCGGTTTTACGCCGGATGCAATAGCAAATGCCATCGCCAGTGGCAGAGCCACTACACCAACGATCAAGCCAGCACTGATGTTACTGAGCCAGTGTTTACTTTTAAGCAGACCTGCTTTTTGGGATTCATAAATGGCGAACATGGGTAAAACCTTAGAAAGTATATGGTAATTGAACGGCGTTTGATTGTACGCCGATTTTATGCACTGTAAAGATAGTGGCAGAGGGGAATAGTGCTGATAATTTATTGCAAAAGGTCAATAGACTCTAAATATTCGTAAGGGCTTACGTTATAGTAATGATCGACATAATTATCATAAGGCTACGGCTCAAGTAGGTTCAATGAAAAAGCGCTTTCTTCCCATTCCACTCATTCTGCTCACTCCCATAATCTTATTAATCATTGTGGTTGTAGCGGGTGTCTACCGTTTTTCTTTATCTGATGACGAAATATTAGCGAAATTTCCTCAAACTCGTGTTGAGGTTAACTCGATAGCCCAGCAGGTATTTGGGCTGAGGTTAACTCAACCTATTACCGTACCAGTACCAGATTCTCCGAGCGTTGCGTTTATGGAACGTTGGGATGCTCAACAGCGGTGGGTTTTCGGTAACTACGATACGGGTCGTGAACGAGGGGAGGTAGCAATAGATACTCAACGGGTAATCCCATTAAAAGAGAAAGTCTATATTTCGATAGTAACGATCTCTAATCAAAGCGATGCACTGTTTTACTACTTAGCGTTATTTAAGTTCGATGAGCAACGCTCGCGAATAACGATGGTGCAAAGTGAGCCTCTGGGGGACAGAATTGAAGTTCAGTCATTAGAGCGAAGTAACAACCAAGTGGAAGTGACGTTTTTAACCCATACAAAAAATCAGGCTATTAGTGAGTCACCTGCTGATTCTGTGTCTATACTGTTTTCCATAACAGAGAAATATCAGCTAGTTCGAAACTAACTAAGAGAGCACTTGGCTGTTTTTTTGCCAGTCGTTTCAGGAACAATTATAAAACTGATCTATTTGTAACTTTTTGACTGAGTTTCTATGATTTGCATGACAGGATGATTCTTGACCAAAAAATGGAGTTTGCCATGATTAATAAACGTTTCTTTAAGACAAAAGATGAGGTTGAAGTAACCTTCGAACTAGACGCGCCTGAAGTGGCGTCGAATGTTGCTATTGTTGCTGACTTTTTGGACTGGCAGCCGCAGCCGATGAAAAAAGTCGCTAAATCAAGTACTTTTAAGTTCAAAACTCGTTTGCCTAAAGACTCTAACTACCAGTTCCGCTACTTATTGGATGAACATCATTGGGTTAATGATCCACAAGCGGATCAGTATATTCCCAATGGTTTTGGAGAAGATAATTGCATGGTTTCGACTCACCAATAAGCATGGTAAACCCATGTTGTGTCAGTCGCACTGATAGTTGCTTTAAGCTTAGTATTCGTTTTATAACGTCATCATTTGGTGATTGGCTAAATTAATTCACGATAAAAATGATTGATATAAAGGGCACTTAGGTGCCTTTTTGCTTTTCTTTACTCGCCAGATAATGACAATTTGCCTGGAAAGCCGTACCCTGTGCCTCTTTTTTTACAGCCAACATATCTAAATAGTTGTTTGACATAGATAACAGTATCTATGTTTTTATTTGATCGATTTAGATTGATAGCCTAACTTTAATTTAGATAATTTGATTGGGTAT
>Ga0075011_10000021_pt1 | contig 87455 bp, 172 predicted proteins | sample TARM_MetaG_T_14_FD_72354 | JGI IMG/M metagenome (GOLD analysis project Ga0075011, IMG submission 72354) | Freshwater microbial communities from Pennsylvania, USA, analyzing microbe dynamics in response to fracking - TARM_MetaG_T_14 | ecosystem: Environmental > Aquatic > Freshwater > River...
CACCAACATCTCCAACTTTCATACCTTCGTGCTCTGAACGGATACGCTTCACTTTGTCGCCGATGTTGAATTTAAATTGTGTCATCTGTATTTCCTCCATTGTTTACTTTGTTTTGGTGGGTCTTGTCGGATTTGAACCGATCTGTCCTTCGGTTATGAGCCGAGCGCATTTACCAATTATGCTAAAGACCCTTGTTTGGTGCAGCTGGTGAGACTCGAACTCACACTATCAACGGTGTAGAAAACCGCTGCTTATCCAGTTAAGCTTCAACTGCAAATTCTGTCTTACGTTTTACAGTCTAGTCCTTTTCCTCAATCTTTGCAAGCTGACTCTGCAAAAGCTGCAACAAATAATCCCTCTCAGAGGTTGGAATAAGGCTACATAGCCGACTAACCCACACTTCCAAACTCCCCACCTTAGTATCAGCCAAATACTGCTGATCTTTAGGGAATGCAGAGACTACATTCTGTGCAACAGCCTCTACATTAGCAATGATTAGGCTAGAAAGCAAGTCTGATTTCTCAAACTCATGTGCTATTTCTGCTTGGATGCTTTCGGTTGTGTTGTTCATTTTATTTTGAGTCCTAGGTTTAGGGTTTCAATCACAAGTTTACAATCACTCAAACCATGATTGTATCCAGCGCCCTCTACTTGTTCATAACTAGGCCCGTATTCACTATCAGGCCCACCATAGTGAGAAATGTCTTGTGGTGGGAATGTAATCTCCACAAGATCAAGTGCTGCATTGAATCCTTGCCAACGTGCATCAACCCATTCTTCATTATATGAGCCATCTTTGTTACGTTTCAAATACTGCCGATACTGAACATACTCATGTTCAAACAACTCCCGACGAGTGGATTCTACAGATTTGCTCATTTTATTCTCCAGTTTCGTTAATGTGCAAGCATTGTGAGGCATCTAGGAGTGGTTGTCAAGCCTCAGTGATAAGAATATTCCAGACCACTACGCTCAAGCAAAAGTTCAATAGTTTCCTTAGTGCTGTTATCGAAGATAACGTCCTCACTGTCTGAACTGTGACCATCAACTTGTTGAGCACCACTCACATGCATTTACTACACCGAACTCACGAATGTAGTTTTCAAATTCATCTGCTTTACATTGTGATGAAATCACGCCTTCAACTGGTGGAATTTCACCCGGACTTCCGTATGGGATTTTAGTCATAGAATATACACCTCCACTATAACCTCATTATTCACATCATCCCAGCCTACGTTTTCTTGTTCCACTTTGGCAATATCCTCATAAAGCATTCCGTACTCTGGGTCATAACCTCCATATCCAACCACTCTAGCATCCTGTGGCATTTTCCGCAAGGCTTCGATTAGTTCTGATACGATCACTGTGCAGCCTCCTCAAGTTTCCTAATAAAATCATCCAATGCTGCTGTCTGTTCTGCATTAAGCATACCACAACAAACACTAGAATGATCAGCATACTCACCATCGTCTAGATTACGAAGCATCTGATAAACAGCATTTCGTAAGTAAAGTGTATCAACTTGGATTTTCATTTGATTTCCTCGCACTCTCTAAAGCTTTCTCAAGAAATTCAACCGCTGTAGGCCAACTACCGTCTAGTATAGAGGCATTTACAGAAGCGTCAATACCCTCATTCATCCAACGATTGATAAAGTCTTCAGACACTCCCTTTTCGATTAGGTGTCTAAGGTCTTTGCAGGTTTGGCATTGGCAGGTCATGTTTAATCCTCACAAGGTATTGTCATCAATCAATCTTTGTTTTTCCAATTCCAATCTTATGTTGTTTTGTTTTATAATAGACTCTTTTGAATCGTATTTATTAGAAATCATGCCAGAAAGTTTAAGTTTCGTGTATAAGTCTGTCCCAAACTCAGCATGAAGGTGTTTACCACAGTCTAAACATTTCGCAATGATCCAATAAGAATCGTCTTGTGAATCATAATTTCCTTTGTCAGATTTATATTCACCTTGCACAAGATCATGAGAGCATTTATTTTGCCACTGTTTTATTTTAATCTTGTACTCTGACACTTTAGCTTCAAGGTGTGTTGTGTTAGCTCTTATAAGTTGTGCCTCTGTATGAGTCATCATTTGATAGCTTCCTCGATAGTGTAAAAGTATTTATGCTCAGTGTCTGTATTTAGAGTTGTGCAGTAGTCGTCATCGTCCCAATCTAGATGCACATCACCTTCACGTTTTACGCCAATTGTTGGATAAGGGCCATAAGAGACAATAAACCCTTGAATAGTTCCATCAGGATAGCGTTTATAAATCTTCTGACCTTTTACAAGAGTGTCTTTGTTAATCATTTCCCAGCCCCCCAAATTTCTAGCGCCTCAATAAAATGTTCCCAACTCCCTACGCTATCATGTAGAAAATCCTCCTGCACCAAACCGCTGATTAAGTATACAGCATTCCAGTCGTAGTATTCTCCGTTGTGTTTGATCATTTCAAACCCGCCTTTGTCAGTAGGAAAGATGCCCAACAGGCATTCTGATAGGCCGTATGACCTTCCCGCCCGTAAGCTGCAATAATTTCATATTTAAGTTTCAATACATCAGAGTAAGGAATAAATGTCTGAGCTTTGTTCTGCTGGACAAGCTTAGGCAACTCTCCTGCTACAGTTGTGTACATGTTTAGTTGTGTGATCATTTCCCGTAAGCCTCCATCAAATAACTAGCAATCTCATAATAATTCTCTCGTGCTGCTCCACTTCCTGCCCAAGAATGAGTGCCTACAGATTTACCATTTCTTGTGTAGCAATGAATCCCATGTGTACGACCTACATCAATTCCTGTCAGCTCAGCTTCGATCTTACCGATGATTGTGTAGAATGTCAATTCGTCTGTTTGTGTGGTGTTCAATTGAAATACACTCCATTTATAAGTGATAAGGCTTGATCTTCGTTCATCCATTGAAGAGTTTCTGAACAATCATTACAACCAAGAAAGTAAACAGTTTTAATATCGTGCATGCGCAAGCGACCATCTTGAATGTCTGAATGTTTCTCATGGTAAGAGAACCACTGAATATCATCGCCACCACAGTTATTACAATCAGTGATCCGCTTCATTTGCCTTCTCCTATCTTAGTCTGCACAAGATGCACTTTATCGCTAATTAACAAATGCATTCCTTTGTCAAGAGCTGCATTCAATGCTTGAGATTTAGTATCACCTTCTGAGCATCGTTTGTAAACACCATTTATGTAGATTGCGTAGATCATTTGGTTCTAATGCCTCCGTTTCTCTCATAGATTTCTATAATCTTTTCCAAATTATAGACCCAAGTTGTCTCAGACCAGCCGTCTTTCATATCTCTTTTCAAGACTACTCCACATTCCAACTCTTGTAAACACTCTCTTTCTGCTTTCTTGCAAGAAATTGTATCAGGGAATTTGTGTATACTGTGCTGTTCTAGACTGTATAAAGCCTTTGAGTTCTGCTGTTTAATGCGGACTTCGCTGTTGTTAGCTATGCCAAATTTAATCGCCACGGCGTGTTTGTGTTCATCGAGCAACCAATTTATATAACACTCTTGCTGCCTATGGTTTGAGCAGGCACAAGGACGATAACCATTCTGTAAATTACCACTTACACTAGTTCCGGTTCCTCCACAAAGTGGGCAGTGTACATCCCAGTATGGATAATAACCATTAGCGTTTGTTCTATCACTTCTATAAAACCTAGTCTCGGATGGGAAAGCTCCAGAAGCAAAGAATGAGGCAATCATAACTTCGTCAGCCTTCCTTGTCATGCCACCCTTACAGGAGGGGCAACCATTACTCTGATGTAAGAGGCTGGTTATTGTACCGGTGACCCATTCACCATGCTCCTTACAGTTCAGGATAATCCCCGTCCCGCACCCATTCCAAGGTTCAATAAAGTCTAGGAATTTATATCCAATTTCATCAGCTTTACGACTACATAATGTTTTGTACTGAGGGATACTCCAGTCACTTCTATCACTGCAACCACATGGGATAGATTTCATATTAATTAGTCGTCCTTTCTTTCTACTGAAGTATCCTTCACCAAACAACTCCGTGTCTTTAGAGCAGTTGTTGCATTTGAGCACATACATCTTAGCCCCAAAGTTATCTCTACCACTCCAGCCAATAACAGCTAATTGCCCATCTTCCCCAAACCTTGGTTTTGTTAAAGACCACTCATCTTGTTGTAGTCCGTAGTTAGGGTCTAACACATCTTCTAAATTCATTAATCACCTTATCTCTTATTACTATCTAATATATCTATTGTCTTAGATCAAGCTTAGGAAAGATAGATCAACCCTATGGAAAGGCCATACAGGAACTACCTGCCTAAGACCTAACCGTAGTCTATCTCTCCCAAGCTGTCAACGATTCATTGTCTTGAGTCGCGCTTGAGGCTGCTGTGTAGCAGAACGCTTCGTATTAATAGAAGCAGATTAGTCATCATTCCACAAACAAAGATTTCTCCTTGCGTTGCGTCAACACCATCGCTATAATGACCTTCGATTCAGCTTGCTCTAGATGGTTTACCTCTTCGACTGAGCTTTAAGCTAGGTGCGGTGAGTGATCCTTACGGAGACATATCTTTCCTAGCCGAGCTGAATCAAGTGCCATCTCTGTTAAATGACTCAACGGCAACCATTCTACACGAGATTTTCAATAATGCAATAGGCTTGTGAAAATAAATTTATAGAAATTCACTTGACTCTCACCTACAAGGGTGTAGAATCACTCCCATCAACACAAACAACGTAGGAGATTGAGATGATTGAAGTTACAGATGACTATGTGAAATTGGGTGACATTGTGGTTCCTCATAATGAGTTTGTGTGGCGTTCCTGTACAAATCGCCATACGACGACCTATGGTAATTCTTGGGGTTGGATTGAGAATGCTCCCGGTAATGTCTGCTGGAGCAATGATCCGAAGGAGAAGCTTGATAGTAAACAAGCCCAAGCTCTAGTAAGTGCTCACAACAAATGGCTAGAAGACATTCAGCCTATCCAGCTTAAAATTATCAAAGCCAAGAAAGCTGTAAAAGACCTTACACAAACCTTCAAGGAAAAGGAGCAAGCCTACTTGAAGGCTAAGGAGATGCTTGAGAAAGCTAAAGATAGTCTTGCTGAGCTTTTGGAAAGAATGTAGCAGTTAGGCTACAATTTCGCCCAATAACACCTAAATTGTAGCCCAAGAGTGCAATAAATGTTGCACAGGCATAACAAAGACATTAGAATGTTTCGCATACAGAACACAAAGGAGAGGAATGGTGGACACAAACTTTAAGGCAATACCACAGGTTGACAAGGAATACATGGTCTTTGAGCACATCAATGGTCAGTACGAGCAGTTGACCGTGGTGCTTCCTCTACGAAAGGCTCAGGACTATATGCAGAATGCTTGCATTCGCCATGGAACAAAGTATATTCTTACAGAGGTTGTTCAGTATAAGTATGTGAAAGAGGATTGAGCTATCACCGCCCACAAACCCATAGCGATAATCAATTAGACGTTGCAGGAATGTGTGGTAGGATACCAGCGTATGAAATAGAGTTGTTGGGGGATGAAGGTAAATTGAGGAGAAATGAGATGAACAAAGTTCAAGCAGCGGATTTAATCTTGGCTTTAGATAAATACGCCCGAGGCGTTTGTCGGTATGAGTATGGACTGCCCACTTATGATAATAACTATGGGGGCATGGAAGATTATATGAGCAATATGATTCAGATTGTCTTGGCTGCTGTTAATAAGGAGAATCAAGAATGAAATTCACCAAAGATCAAGCTCTAGCAATCATGGGATTTACAGGCTTCACCACTACAAATTTCAGTACATTCCATGAGGATGTTGAGAAGCGTATTGGTCATCCTGTATGGACACACCAGTTTGCAGATGAGGAGTTTTCTGATAAAGTGAAAGCTCTGTATAAAGATGATTTTCTTTCATTTTGTGAGGAGTATAAATGATGAACGACTACGAAACACGCGAACGCATCCTCTCAGAAGCTCTAGAGGAACTAAAGCAGAAAGTAGGCTCTGAGCTGAACAGCATTATGGGCAACCTGTATTCTGATTATCTCCCTCACGTTGTAGGTGACACAGATGCTAATATTAGCTATCGTGTAGAAGGGTGTATTAAGAATATTCTTCAGGGGAAGATTCACACTGACGAAGATTATCCCAATCTATGCTGGGTTGATGATAGTTATGGTGGTCGCCATATAATCAGTTTATCACCACACAGTCTTGACTTGAAACCTCTTGCTGATATTATGGGTGAAACGATTCAGACTAACAGAATTAAACAGCTTGAGCAGGAAGTGGAGAGCTTGAAGACTCAGCTTAAGAATGCTTATGAATATCGGAGTTATTAAATATGAAAAATGGTAGAGTTGATTACGATAAAATTATTGACGGAAAGTACATCCGATCTTTTGTGGCGGGTGCAGTTTGTTATCATACAAGAGCTGGCATTCTGTGGTCTTCTATGATACAAAGAGTTAGGACGGGAAGCAGTGCTCAAACTGACAGAAATTTATACTCAGGTACTTCACAAGAATTTGGAGATTTTAATTCTTTTGCAATTTGGTGCAACAACCAAAAAGGTTATTTGAATAAAGATAGTAATAATAAGTTTTGGTCATTAGATAAAGATATTATATTACCCTTCAATAAAGTCTACTCAGAAGATACTTGTGCTTTTGTTCCAAATGAACTTAATTGTTTACTAACATATAGTTCTAAAACGAGAGGTGAGTATCCCCTAGGTGTACACTTCGATAAGAGGGGGCAGAAGTTTGCGGCACAAGCTAGTTTGAACGGAACTAGAAAATTCCTGGGCTATTCTACAAATGCCATGACTGCGCATCGCGCATACCAAGTATTTAAGATAGATAAATTTTCAGAAATGATAGTAAAATATGAAGGGTTGGTTGATTCTCGCGTAATTAGTGGACTAGAGTTGCACAAACAGCTTTTTATAGAAGATATAATTAATTTTAAGGAGACAATTCGATGAATTTGGAAAATATTACAGAGGAAGAACTTATTGAACTTTACCATAATCAAGCTCGGAACATGTCATACTATGCGGCGGCAGAAGGCCAATCATGGTATGCTGAAGCCAGTGATCGTGAAGCTTGCTCTGCTGAGTTTAGGAAAATTAATGAAGAGCTTAAGCGCAGAAATCTACCTATTCCACAAGGGAATTACTTGGTATGACATATGACCCAGAAAATTGCTCAATTGTCCTGACGGACCACAATGGTAAAGAATACTGCATTACAGGATTTGCTGATGCTGACTTGAAATTTGAACAGATGTGGCACAGAATTATCAATGTTCAAGACGATGGTTCATACCTTGTCTATTGCATGGACAATAATTTCTGTGGTAGCACTATACATTTCACAAAAGAAATGTATCATAAGCACATAAAGGATTTGAAGCCTAGTGTTGAGAGTCCGTTTAAGTTTAATAAGGTTGATCTATGAGAAACCCTGTGAAGCGTCATATGCACAAGTCTGTAAGAGCCTCTGTGGAGGCTTCTAAGCGACGTTCGTTGCAAAGTGAGGCTACCCTACAGGAAATGTCTGAATCGCTCTTAAACGATGCTGTAGAGCCTCAAACAATCACTTTTGAGAGCGGTTCTGAGGTGCATTGGGATTATTCAGAAGATTCTTTACAAGGTTGTATGAATGATGTAGGATCAAGTAGTATTTCGATTGATTGTGAGGAGGATTGAGATGAGCTATGCAAAACTTGCACCCAGTGGACGTATTATTCCCTCTGTAGAACATTGTGGAGAGCTTCAGTGGAAGCTACGTTATGCACAAGACAGCTTGACAAAGCAGGATATGTTGGTGATTGCTCATTATTTATCTCAGTACGCAGCATTTCATGAGCAGACTAATAAACATAGGAATGAATGGTTTAAAGAATATAAATTGGTTTGGGAGAATGAGTGATGAACAAACAATATGAACTATACATTGACAGCTTTACATTCTTTGTTAATGTAACAGGCTACTGGCACCAACCAGCTCTAGGCCCATCAGCGGATAATGACGTAGATTGCTATGGGTATACAGAGGTTGATTGGGATGTCACTAGCGTGACATATTGCGATGAAGATGGGAATGAATTTGAAACTACTGTAGATATTGAAGAATATTCTGAATTGATTGAAGAGAAGCTTCTTGAGATTAGGAAGGATGAGGTAGACAGTCAGGATTATGATGACTTTGATGATGGTTATGATGGGTATTAAGGAGAATAAATAATGGGTTGGACATATGAAGTTACTAAGTTTGTAAAAGTTGACAACTATTATCAAGACGTGTTTGAATATCGAGGAGAAAGCTTATTGAAAGCTATTCTTGCTATTCTACGAGCACGGAAAGAGAGTGGGTGTGTTACGTTTACTTGGAGAGGTTGATGGGTATTGAGGATGGTAAGCTAGAGATTTTTGGATAGTTGTGTTTGGGTAATTAATTGGAGGAAGAGATAGTGGGACTTTGTATTATTCCGATAACTTTTAAAAAGGCATGTGAATTTGTAACTAGTCTTCACAGGCATAATAAAGCCCCTCGTGGGCATAAGTTCAGTATAGGTTTAGTTAATGAGGAAAAGCAGTTAGTTGGGGTGGCAATGGCTGGCCGACCAGTTTCTAGACATTTTGATAATGGTTTAACTTTGGAAGTAAATAGGACTTGCACAGACGGGACAAAAAATGCAAACTCTATGCTATATGGTGCTATCTGGAGAGCTGCCAAAGCAATGGGTTACGTTAGGTGTATAACATATACACAATCAGAGGAAACGGGAGCATCTCTAAGAGCCGCAGGATGGGTAAAAGTGAGAGAAATTAAAGCTAGAAAGTCATGGGCTGAAAGCAGTACAGGAGAGTATGCAAAAATGAGGGACCCCATTGGTAATGGGGGAGTTGAAAGGGTTTTGTGGGAAATAGTTTCTAGTAAGAACCTTTTAGAAAGCTCTACTGTCGGGCTTGTTGAGTAGTAATACTAGAGATTATTACTTCATATCAATTTAGGTATAAAGAGCTTTGTAATTAATTGGAGGAAATAAATTGGCTTGTGTAACTAAGATTAAACATGATGTACCACATTGCACAGCAGATAAGGGTTTGCAAGTATTCTACGACGATGGCAAGAATACTTTTACGGGCTACTGTTTTAGCTGTGCAGCTAAAGGCTTAGAGGCTTATGTCTCCGACCCTTATAATGGGAAACTCCCAGCTCCACCAAAGCGTAAGTCTGAGGATGAAGTCTTTGAAGAGATTCAGGAGATTCGTAATCTAAAATCTCCTCGTGAAGAGCATCGTGGGATTGCACCAGAATACTTTGCTCGGGCTGGGATTAAACTGGCATACAGTGAGTATGACGGCAAAACTCCATTTACATTCAACTTCCCTTACACAATTGATGCCAAGCTTGTTGGTTACAAAGCTATCATGCTTGATAAGAAAGCTATGTGGTCTATTGGTGATATTAAGGGAGCTGATCTGTTTAACTGGGAGATTGCCAAGAAGAATGCCAGCGGCCCTAAGCCTCGTCTTTATGTGACAGAAGGTGAATGGGATTGCCGAGCACTAGAGCAGATGCTTGAAGCTCATGCAGCTAAGCGTAAGAGTGCTTACAACAAGTTCTCTGTTACAAGCCTCCCGCATGGTGTTGGAAGTGCCGTCACAACTCTCGGTCGCATGCGTAAAGAGATTGATAAATTCTTTACTGAAATTGTGCTAGTGTTCGACAGTGATGAAGCCGGACTTAAAGCTGTAAAAGATGTACAGAAGATTCTGCCAGACGTTAAGACTGTAACCTACCCAACCAATGCCAAAGATGCAAACGAGGCTTTGTTAAAAGGTGATGGTGATTTGTTTGCGGATTTCTGTATTTGGAAGAGCGCAAAACCTGTTACTGAAGGTGTTGTTAGTGTTGGTACAGTGCTCAGTCGTGACCTTGAGCCTCCACAACCGGGCTTCTCCTATCCTTGGCAAGCATTTACGGACATGAACTGCACCCAGCGAATGGGTGAGGCTACGTGTACCGCCGCTGGCGTTGGTCTGGGTAAGACTTTGATTGCTCACATGAAGCATGCACACAATATTATTGAACACAAGGAGAAGACATTTCTTGTTTTGTTGGAGGAACCAAACCGAACAACTTTGTATAACATGGCAGGTAAGATTGATGGGATTCCATACCACGTACCAAGCATCCATGAGAAACATCGTGAGCAGTATCTTGAAACGGCATACAGTCTGGAAGGTAAATTGTTCCTGTGGGAAAGTGAAGGTCAAGCGGCACACAATCGCTTTGACATTGAAGAGATTGTAAAAGCTGTTCGTTACAATACAATGGAGTATGGTGTAAGATTCCATGCAATTGACAACATGACACGTTTGGTTGATCACCTTTCCACTGGTGAAGCTAATGAGTTTATCAACAAGTGGTCTAGTGAGCTTGCAAACCTAGCTGCTGAGCTAAACATTCACATTGACCTCTACAGTCACCTTAACCCACCAAAGGGTAAGGATTCTAGGGATCATGAGAATGGTGGTGAAGTGCTGGCTAGTCAGTTGACGGGTAGTCGTGGTATTATGCGTGCTTTCCCACTGATTATGAGTTTTGAACGTAACAAGCATGCACAAGGTGACTTGAAAGCAAACAGCTTCTTGGGTTGTATCAAGAACCGTATGTTTGGTGGTGAAGATAAGTTCAAGACACGTTACGAGCAAAGTACAGGCCGACTCCTTCAATACGAGTGGGAAGGCGATTCACTATAAGGAGGCTGTTTTGAAACCTATTTACAATTGGAAGCTCGCTACTGTGGCGGACTTGGAATCCGATAATTTGCTAGACCTTGCTACTAAGTTGCATGTGCTTGGTTTTCAAATGAATGAAAAAGAGATTAAAACTTTCCGAGGCTCAACAGAAGGTGAGAGGATTGTCAAATTCTTTAAGTGGCACGTAGATAACGAGATTCCAATTGTAATGCACAATGGTATTTCTTTTGACGTACCTTTGATGGAAAAGTTGTTTGGTGTTGATTTGTCCAATCTAATGCTGATTGATACCCTTGCTTTGAGCTGGTATCTCAACCCTGATCGCCGTCAACATGGCCTTGGCACATTCTGGGAAGATTATGGTATTGAGAAGCCTGTTGTAGAAGATTGGTCTGAACAGCTTTATGAGGTTTATCAGAATCGAGTTGTAGAGGACGTTAAGATTAACCAAGCTCTTTGGAAAGACTTGAAGAAACGTCTTATTGAGCTTTACACAACAGCTCGTGTTGAGATTGATTCTGGTGCTGTAGGTGGCAAACGTCTGTCCGATGATGAGGTGTTGTATATTGATAGTCTGGTTGGCTTGTCTGTTGAAGAGCATATCAACCGTCTATTAACATTCTTGATGTTTAAGATGGACTGTGCTCGCCTACAAGAGAAGACACGTTGGGAAGTGGATGTTGATCTGTTGCTTGAGACAGAGAAAAAGCTTGAAATTATCTGTGAAGCTGCAAGGTCTGAGCTTGAAAGTGTAATGCCAAAGGTTCCACAATTTACTAAGAAAGAGGCTCCAAAGAAGCCTTACAAGAAGGATGGTACACTTTCTGCTATTGGGGTTAAGTGGGAAGAGCTGATGCGTACTTACGATGCCAAGGAAGTTGATGAGTACGGAACATTGAAGGTTCAACAAACTGAGGTTAAGGGTGTCTACAAGGTGCTGAACGGTTATGAAGAGCCAAGCGCCTCTAGTCCAGCCCAAGTCAAAGCTTTGCTTTACTCTCATGATTGGGTTCCGGTCAGCTTCAAATATGAGAAGGATGAAGAGAAGTTTAATGCATGGATTGCCAAGAAACCAAAGGAAGGTTCACACCATAGCAAATGGACAGAGTGGAAAGAATCACGTCCTGAAGAACGTGCAATCCCACAAATCACTGTAGGAGGTGAAGATGGTAAAGAGCTTTGCGAATCTGTATTGGAATTGGCTGAAGATGTTCCAGAGATTCGTAAGTATGCAGAGTACAACGTAGCCAAGCATCGTCTTGGTGTGGTTAAGGGCTTTATCCGTGATCTGAAAGATGGTAAATGGCTTCAAGCTCGTATTGGTGGTTTCACTAACACCCTACGTGTGCAGCATCGTGAGCTTGTAAATCTTCCGGGTGTAGACAAACCTTATGGTGAAGACATTCGTGGCGTTCTAATTGCTGGCGATGGTAAGTGCCTCCTTGGCTCAGACATGAGTAGCCTTGAGGATCGTGTGAAGCATAACTTTATGTTGCCACATGACCCTGAATACGTTGCTACAATGCAAGAAGAAGACTTTGACCCCCATATTTTAACTGCCTTCACTGCTGGCATGGTGACAAAGAAAGAGTATGAAGACTTTAAACGTGGTGAGAAATCTGCTAACGCCAAAGCTGCACGTAAGAAGGGAAAGACCACAAACTATGCTTCTGTGTACAACGCAGGTGCTGCTAAGATTGCACAAGCTGCTGGAGTCTCACTAAAGGAGGGTAAACAACTACATGAAGGCTATTGGAAGCTTAACTGGTCTGTTAAAGCCATTGCTGAAGAACAGGTAGTGATCCGTGACAGTAAAGGTGGCAAGTGGTTGGTGAACCCAATCAACGGTTTCTGCTACTCCTTGCGTAAGGAATCTGATAGATTCTCTACGCTCGCTCAAGGTACTGGCAGTTATTTCTTTGACATGTGGGTTGACAACATCCTTAATGAGACTCAAGCTAGGTATGGTAGAAAGACTCTGACAGGCAGCTTCCATGATGAGTGCATTCTTTGTGTGAAAGACAGCGAGAAATTTAAAACTGAGTTTGCAGAAATCATCAAAGAAGCAGTTGACAGAGTGAACGTAGAGTATAAACTACGGAGGAAGCTTGGTTGTGAAGTGCAGGCTGGCAAGTGTTACAGTGAGATTCACTAAAATAATTTAAATTTCACTTGCGCTATCAAAGAAAATGTGAAACAATGGCTCCACATTAAACAAGAGGAGGATGTGAGATGGAAGACAATAGTAAGATTCGGTATGAACTGACAGACGTTCAATTTGAACGGTTTGAGAAAATCCTTGATGAGGTTTGTGTCAAGGATAATGGTAAGCTTCAAGGGCTGTTAAACCGCCCAAAGCGTTGGGCTAAATCTGAGGAGGCTACAAAATGAAATCATATATCTATACATGCGTAATCAAATCCTCGGGTATCCCTATTCAAGACATTGCTTATTCTCGCCAAGAAGCACGTCAAATGAAAAGCTTGTATGAAGGTGTATAAGGGTAAGGTGAACATCTTGCGTTACGAAAACCCAGCTAAAATTCGATAAGGAGGAAATATGAGTAACATTCCAAAAGGTTATCAGTTGCACATTACGTCTTGGACAAACGATGCTGACAACTACAACACAACTATTCACAGCGGTCTTAGTCCAGATGATGTAAACTTTCTACTTCAAATTGTAAAACCATTTAAAAGTCGCCACTCTGGCGGTAAGTTTGGTAACAATGAAGGATGTACAATGGCGATCAATGAACATATCTTTGAGTGCTGGCAAGGACATAATTCCAAAGAGCATTCTGCATATGCAGAATGGTTTGAGGATCGTGATGAAGAAGACGAGGACTACGCAGAAGGTTTGTCTGACCTTGCATACGATCTTGTTGGTTGTGATGAATACTGCGGCTGGCGAGTATTTGATGGGGCTAAGGTGTTCCACTTCCCAGTTGAAGTAAAAGAAGTAACTGAAACTTTTATCTAAGGAGAAACAACAATGAATGCAAAACAGGCTCGTAAACTACGTCAACAAGCCCGTACATCTGGTGCAGCTGTTGAAACAACATACACAATGGAAGTGTACAATAAGCAATATTTTGATGTGTTGACGGGGAAGATGAAAGCTTATAAAGTGTATTCCAGTAGCATGGATTTGTGTGTTCGATCTGTGTATCAGGAATTGAAGAAATCATTTAAAGAGGGTAAGTAATATGGGTTATAGTAAAGATAGTGTCTTGGCTCTGCTGTTGAATGCAATTGCACAAGCAACCAATGATCTGAATATGGAGCGTGTGACTCTTTTGTCGCAAGCTTATCAACGAATCGCAAGCGTAAATGCTTGAGATAATGCAGTAAAACAGTCTCACCAATAGTGAACAAATAATACACAACGTATAGAGGAAATAAATATGACTACAAGTATCATTGTAAAACAACTTCCTAAGTCTGGTACTTTGGAAACCTTCAACGTCTACATCAAGAACACTCCTGTATTTTATGCAGCAGTTCATGAACCTAAGCTGAAATATCAGAGCACTGACAAAGAGTTTAGTCTGACAGCTTTCGTGGACGAAGAGACTAAAGATAAGCTGATTGACGAAGTGATGTTGAATAAGAGCTTCGCACAAGTTGGTAAGGATAAGACCAGTAAAGCACCACGTCGCATCAAGTATCCCCTGTCCTCTCAGGTTGAGGAAGGTAAGGTAAATTATGATGTAGTGGATGGCTTGTTTGGTTTTAACGTAGCCAAACCTGAGTTCAGCAAGAAGGGCAATCCTATGAGTGTCAACGTGATTGATGCAGAGGGTAATACCTTTACCGAGAACGTAGGTAACGGCTCTGTCTGTACTCTCAAGCTGTTTGGTTACAAGAACCAAGATGGTCAACTCACTGTCACTCTGGACACTGTTCAAGTGATTGAGCACATTCCTTATGAAGGTAAAACTTCTGCTGATTCTGTTGAGGATGATGTATTGGGGGTGAGTTATAAAGTGAAGAAGTCTGATGTTAAGCCTGCTGAACAAGAAGCTCCTAAAGCTGCTCCGGTTGTACAACAAGAAGCTGAAGACTTCGACGACCCGTTCTGATCTAAGTTGATCTAAAGCCTCTCTGAAATATGGGAGGCTGTTTTAAGGAGACTTATGAAGCCCAATCCATCTCATATCCCCAGGGGCTACATGTGTATCACTTGTGAACACAAGCATAGAAAGTGCAATCATCTAGACTTCACTAAGATGCAAGTGATTGGTGTTTTCAAAGATGACGGTACTCGTGAAGTAAAATGTACTGATTTTATTAAAACTGAATAGGAGAAATAAACATGAAAGATAAACAAAACCTCTACAGCCGAGCTTACCAACTGGCTCAAGAAATCATCACTCTGCAAGAAGACTTGAAAGAGCTGAAGGGTGAGTTCAGTTACGACAAAGAATACAACACTGAAGGCTATGACAAGAAAGAAGTGGCTAAAATCATCAAAGCTGCTGTTGCTAAAGCGAAGGAAGATGATCTGAAGACTAAAGCTGATGAACTTAATGAGCTTCAGGAAATTCAAGAGACTTATTCGTAAGATTAATAAACAGCCCTGCTTATGTGGGGCTTTCTTTTAGGAGAGACTATGATTGATGTTTTGCGACGAATAGAATATGGAGATACTGGTTCTGGTGATTTTGCAGAAATCACAACTGAGTCTATGCAGAATTTTGCTATTCTACTTGGAAATGAGAGTGTCTCTGGTGATCGGAGATTTGTAGTTTATGAGTCTGATGTTAACGCCTTGATTGATGCTCTAGTTGAACTTAAAACAATGCTTTAGGAGGAAATGTTATGGGTGTTATTACAACAGCTCGCTTGATGGTTGGTCTTATGTATGAAGACATTGAAGACTGGGTGAGTGAGAACAGACGTGATTGTGATGGGCCTTACAGCAACTCCGAAGACCCTATTGACGTATTAGAACGCCTCAACCTTACAATTGCTTCACCTTATTACGATGCTGGCTATGAAAACTCCTTTATTGGCATCGAAGTGGAAGATTGTGATATTGCTGAAATCGTCTGTGATCGTATCAAGATTGCTGCGAAGCAGTTTGAGGAGTTGACAGGTATTATTGGGACTGTTCATGCAGCAGCTGATGTGGGGTGATATGAATGACTAAACAATACACAGCTCTCATCGACGTTGACACCCTTATCGTACACGCAGGGATTGCAGGGCAAGAAACTTATGTAACTGTTACACACAACACTACTGGTTGGACAAAGGAGTTTAAGAATCAGACTGAGTTCTTTGGTGATCATCATAAGAAAGCTGGTGGCTGGTTGGCTGAGATAAACAAGAGCAAAGAGGAAAAAGGACTTCCTATTGTATCACCAGATGCTTTTACGATTGAAGCTGGCGTTCGTTTGATTGAGGATGTTGTACATGAAAATGGAACAGCGATTACGCCAGAACAGATTGTTAAGGGGCGATTCAAATCCAAGATTGAGGCAATTGTAAATCAACCTTGGTGTAAAGACTTCAAAATCTGCTATGGTACAGGCACTAACTTTCGTTATGATATTGCTGAAACTGTTCCATATAAAAATGAACGTCCAAGTAAACCTTTACTGTTTGATGTTGTCAGAGACTATATGCTGTGGAAATATAAAGACCACATGATTACAGTAGACAATGTTGAGTCTGATGATATTCTAACAGCAGAGCTTCACAGTGCATGGATCAGAGCAAAACGTAAGCATGAGAATCTCGATGTTGTGTCCTGTCACATTGACAAGGATATAAATCAATTCCCTTGTTTGCACTTCAACTTTGACAAACCTGAGCTTGGTCTTGTTAAGATTACACCGCTTGAAGCTGCTAAGAACCTTGCAAGCCAAATGCTTCAGGGTGATACTGTAGACTCTATTCCGGGTTTACCTAAGCTTCCTGATGAGATGCACAAGAAGTATTCCATCAGACGTTCAGGAAAGGGATTGGGAGAGAAGACAGCAAGAGCTTTGATTGAGCCTTGCCAAGATACTAAGGAAGTGTTTGAACGTGTTGTAGAGGCTTACAGAGGCTTCTATGGGGAAGATAAGCAACCATTCACATCTTGGTATGGTGATGAGACAGGACGTAACTGGCTAGATCACTTGAATGAGCAATATAGGTTGCTGAAGATGCGTTCTGTTGTTGATGCAGATGTTGGTCATGTAAAAGATTTTCTTACTAAACTGGAGGTGAGTTATGAATAAAATTACTAAAGAATATCTGGAAGACTACGTTGCAGATATGGGGATTTTTGAGAAAGAGCATCGTAAATACTCAAGCTTCTATTGCTCGGCTACCTACACAATCACTCAGACTGATATTGAAGAGCTGAAGACTGAAGGTATTGATGCTTCTGATTTCTTGAATGTCTACATCACTCTGAATGGTACGTGGGATGACAGTAATGGTACAGAGTGGGATTCTATGTACTTCTGTAAAGTAGAAGAATATCAAGAGCTTGTTCCTGAGCAAGTGATTCCTGCTCATTATGTCACTAATTGGAAAACAGAAGTGTTTGTACCTGTATGGGAGTGAAAACAGAGCAAGAGGCAATCGACTTTTGTAAGTATGTGTACTCTCAAATGCCAGCAGTCACTAAATACGAAGGCTATACATTTGAGAACTACATGAACTCTGTGTTCCTTGCTAACGAGGGGTATGAGGACTATTTTATTAAAGTGTTTGATGAGGCTTCAGATAAAGGTGTAGGATTGTACAAATATTCGGAGTTTAAAGGTGTAATTGATGAATAAGCCTTGGCTCACTCCAGAAGGCAAGAAGATATGGAAGACAGAGGCTCAGTATTGGGGTTGGCTTAGAGGAGCTATTAGACGTATCTGGGCTGACTATCCTCTACGAAAGGAATGGAAAGCAAGGAAGCTTCGCCCAATCACACAAGAAGAGAAAGAAAGCAAGAAGTTTCATCCATCTACAAAGAATCTTGGCCAGTGCCACTATTGTGAGGAATGGTTTGCAGGATCAAAGCTTGAGTGTGATCACTTAGAGTCTTCTGATGGATGTACAAATAAAGTTGAAGCTGAGTCTTTCTTGTGGTATTGTGGTAACGGTATTGGAGATGAGTGGGTCTTGGCCTGCAATCCCTGCCATAAAAACAAGACCCATTCCGAAAGACGTGGGATTTCAATGCAAGATGCTTCTTATGAGAAGATAGCTATAGACCTTGAGAAGAAAAAGCTTGTATCTGTTTGGTTGAAAGGAAAAGGTGTAACACCAGCCAGTAATGCCAAGCTTCGTAGGCAGCAAATTATTGATAAGCTAAGAGAGGAGAAAGAGAATGAAAGTTGAAATTATTCAAGACAAAGAAAATGAAATGTTAAGTATCTCTGTTAATGGTACTTGTTTCTTTTACGGTAATTACTGGGATTTTAATGTACCCGGAGATATTAAAGACTTGATTAGTTTCATGTCCCGTAAAGGTGATGTTGAGTATGATTTTGATCAGAAGGTGCTGGACTAATGACTGACAAGCAACCAAACAAAACCTACATCATTCAACACAAAGAAACCAAAGAAATGTTTATTGCACGTTCTGGTAAGTCTTCTTGGAAGCAACCCGGACATGCGAAGAACGCTTGGAATCAGAGTATCTTTGGTTGGAACCTTGAGAAGTATGGTCTACCACGGATTGTGGAGCCTAAGAGCTGGGATGCTAATTATGTCCGTGTTCCTAAGTTTGATGAGCAAGGTGTGTTTGAAGTTGTTGAGCTAAAACATAAAGCTCAGAGTGATCTTGAAGAAGCTATTGAACTCCTTAATCACATTCAAGGGCGTTGTGATTCAGCTGGCTGGGATATGATTGAAGATTTCTTGAAGAGGGTGAAGCTTTGATTTCAGATACAGACTGGGAAATTTTAGAACGTAGATTAAAATCTATTGAAGCTTCAATTCAAATGCTTGAGTCTGTCTTTGGGAATCCCATGAAACATGTAGGAGGCAATGGTGATGTGGATTACGTTCTACAAGAAGGCAGCCTCAGTGATGCAGGAACTGTCCAAGTTTGGAATAATAACCAGAAGCTTGCAGATTGTATTTCAACTACTAAGCTGGAGGAATAAAGATGATTAAGAAAATCTACGCATACTTGTTCTACGACTTCTGGAATAACCACTACAATGCAATGATCGTGGATTACTATTTTCGGTTGTTCCTTTGGTTTCCGTTGGCGCTTAATTAGGAGGGCGCATGTCTGACATAATCAACCTCTTTGATGAGAAAGCTAAACGACTTGTAATATTCAACATCTCACAAGCTGAAGCTGATGTTCAGAAATATAAAGATGTTGTTATGAAGAGTGTAAGAGATTTCCATACGTTTAGTGTGCAAGAGAAAGTAGAGCTGTATTCTAGTCTCGCTGCGTTCAATATAGAAATCCTGAAGCAATTATTGGAATATAAGAAAGGAGAAGTGGTTTGAGTAATGATTGGAAAGTAGAAGCAGAACAACTAGCACGTCAAGGTAAATCGTGGCGTAAGATCGCTGAGCATCTTGACCAACCAAAAAGCACAGTGTCTGACCACTTGCGTAAGGTGTTCAGTCAAGATGTTGTAGATCATAAACATTCAAGTGATGTATATTCTGTGCGCAAGGTTGATCGCGAGGAAGATAACAGTCGTATTCTGTTTATCAGCGATATGCACATTCCTTATCATCACGTAGACACAATTGCTTTCTTGAAACACTTGAAAGCTAAATACAACCCAACACGAGTAATCTGCCTGGGCGATGAACTTGATAAACATGCTCTGAGTTACCATGACTCTGATCCAGACCTGCCGAGTGCTGGTGATGAGCTGAAGAAAAGCTTGCCTGTGATTCAAGAGTTGTTTGAAATCTTCCCGACAATGGATATCATTGAGTCAAATCATGGTAGCCTTGTTTGGCGTAAGGCTAAGACATTTGGGATTCCAAAACACTATATCAAATCATATAATGATGTACTTGGTGTTGATGGTGGGTGGAAGTGGAGCTTTGACTTGACTGTTAATCTCCCGAATGGTCAGAAGTGTTACGTGCATCATGGTAAGACAAGTAATGTGATTCAGCTCAGTCAACAGATGGGTATGTGTGCTGTGCAAGGCCACTTCCATGAAAGCTTTAAGATTGACTATTGGGGCAATCCTACAGGTTTGTATTGGGGTATGCAGTGTGGTTGCCTGATTGATGATGACACAATGGCATTTAACTACAACAATGTGAACATTAAACGCCCGATAATTGGTACTGGACTTGTGATTGATTCTATGCCAGTATTGGAGCCGATGGTACTTGATGTAAATGGTCGTTGGGTTGGTAAATAGGAGGAACAAATGGAAGAAAACTATGATCTTCAGGTTGGTGATGTTATTCTTGTAACTGACAGTGGTTGGGGGTTAGTTGAGGACAATATAGGTAAATATGTTGAACTGTTGAAGTATTGTGGTTACGAAGAGCGGTGGTGGGTAAGGGGTTACAATTGTGAATTGATTAATCATGAACCTGACTACGCAATTGATGAAGGTACTTTTGGCAAGAGTCCTATGGTATTGCTGAACACAAAAGAGGAAGTTACAAAAGGTGGCTTCCACTCTCCACTGGAATCCCGCAAGAATGATAAAAACCAAATGGAGTTGGTTGACACAGGCTTCCCAAATGCTCTTATGGTGCTTGGTGAGGTGATGACTTGGGCAGCTAAGAATAAAGGGTATTTGCCAAATGATTGGAAAGATATTCCTAATCCTAGTATGAACCTGCTTGGTGCTGCCAGTCGTCACCGTAATAAGCGCTTGAAAGGGGAAGAGTTTGATGATGAGAGTGGTCTTCCTCATCTTGCACATGAAGCGTTTAATGTGCTTGCGCAGCTTGAGCTGTTGATGATGGGTAAATTGAAATGAGTAAACCCATTTTAGGATGTGACGTTGATATCTGCTTGGCACCTTCCGATAAGGGTTGGATGGAGTACATGAAATACTTCAACGGCTTCGGAAAGGTTGTACATCGAACAGATGGTTTGCTAGAATACGACCTAAGTAAGATGTACCCAACTGTAGCTGACCCATACGAATATTGGCGGACACTTGACTACAATCAGTTCAAGCCACTGGAAGGCTCTGTAGAAGCTCTGGATGCTTTGTCAAAGTATTTTGATATTGCTTTTATTAGCCAAGCGAAAGGCTTTCACCACAAGAGTAAGTACTACTGGCTAGATCGACACTTCCCATTTAAAACTGGTGTAATGCTCACCAAAGAGAAATGGTTGATGAAGGGAAGTGTTGTAGCAATGATTGATGATCGTCTTGACCATTTGAAAGGGTTTGACTTTGATCAACGTATTCTTTTCGCCACTAACTACACACAATCTGTAGAATGCGATGTAGCTTATTCATTCTCGGAGTGGAGTGAGGGTGTTGTTGAACGGTTGTGTGAATTGTATTTGTGAAAAGTCTTTAGGAGGATATATAAATGGCGAAATATGCTCACTGCATGACTGCGGATTTTAAAAATGAAAGTGGTTTATGGGTAATTTCTTATAATCCAGAGCCTTACGTTAAAGCATGGACGACAGCAGGGAAGTTATGGACGAACCTAAACCAGAGGTTGAGGGCAAAAACTAAAAATAATAAGCTTTACTCTGAGTGCTCTAACAACTTTAAAAGTTTTCAAGAGTTTGCTGAGTGGTGTCAGTTACAACATGGTTATCTTAACAAAGAAGATAATGGTAATTATTGGAGCCTTGACAAAGATATTCTAGGTTGTGGGAAGTCATATGACCCAAGCTCTTGTTTGTTTGTACCAAACTTCATAAATGTGTTCTTTAGTTACAATAAAGTTAACAGGGGTAAATTTCCCATAGGTGTAAACTTCCACAAAGAGTCGGGTAAGTTTGTGGCTCAATGTACTGTTAATGGGAAACAAGAGCATTTAGGATTATACCTACACCCCATGGAAGCTCACAAGGCGTGGCAAGAAACTAAACTTTTGCAATTAGAACAACTACTTAGTTGGTCCTTGGAAACAAAGCATGAAAAGCTTATTACGGCGTTATCTTACAGAGTAGAATTACTTAAAAACCAAGTAATTAAAGGACTGGAAACTTTAAACTGAGGGGAAATATGAAGGACTTTAGTAATATGTACAAACGCATCATTTCTTGGAACAATCGGGCAGGTGTTAAAGAGCATGCCTTTGGGACCCTCAATTGGGATTCCGCAACACTTTTACAGTGTAAGCTTCTTGTAGAGGAGGCGAGTGAAACCCTGGAAGGTATTGAATATGGGAATATGGTGGAACTTCTAGACGGGACTGTTGATAGTTTTGTCATCCTTGCTAAGTTGATTGATATACTGGAAAAAGCCGGTTTTGACTTCATAGGAGCTTGCGAGGCTGTCATGGACAATAATGACCTTAAAATTTATGATAGCTATTACACTGCTGTAGAGGCTAAAGAAAAGCTTGAGGAACGTGACGATCAAGAGTATAGTATTGAGACAGCAATTTGTAATGGAATGCCCTTTTACAGCGTCCGACGCTTCGACGGAAAGATCATGAAGAAGGTTGGGTTTGTTCCTGTGAGTCTCGATGAGTTTGTCCCATAAATCTGTAGGGGGAATTATGTTGATTGGTTTGGTTCCAACAGGTAGAGTAAAAGAAGATTATAGGCTACACATTAAGAACAAACGTGACTACGATATTGCGGTAAGTTCTGGTGTAGCATGGGTAGCTTATGAAAACCTCCCCTTGTCTTGGTCTGAAGCAGAGCTAGAGATACTTGCTTACAAAGCTAAAGTAGAATATTGTGAATGCACTAGAGCTGATAATTATGAAGCGTCTAGTCGATTGGATAGTTGAATAAGGAGGAGGAAGAATGACACAGATTACAGCGAGGGTAATTGCTCACAGTAAGAGTGCTGTGAATGGGAAAGAAATTATTACGTTTGAGTTGGAATTTCCTCGACTGATTCTCGCAGAGTTCAACACTCACAACGCCTTATCCAAGAATGCTTCCAGCTCTCGTGCAATTCCTGTAGCCAAGATGCTAGAGCAAGTTCGCAACAATCCTGCAATGCCTGTACGCTTTGGTAAGAAGAATAAAGGCATGCAGGATGATGGTGAACACAATGACCTAGTGATTATGACCAACCAACAAGCAGACTCTTGGGGCGGTATGTACCCAGAAGATGCTTGGCGGTATGCTGCAAACATTGCTGCTGATTTTGCTCAAGCCTTTGATGATGCCGGATATGCTAAACAAATTTGCAATCGTCTGATTGAGCCTTTCCAGATGATGAAGGTTGTGATGACTGCAACTGATCTTAATAACTTCATCTGGCTTCGTGATCATCCAGCAGCAGACCCAACGATTGAAGTGCTGTCTAAGGCTATTAAGGTTGCAAAAGAAGAAAGCACACCCTTTCTTCTTCAACCCGGTGAGTGGCACTTACCTTATGTAGAGACAACTCGTGACTTCAGTGGTAAGATTCTGTATATCATAACAACAGACAGAGATGATCCAGAACGTGTCCCAGATGTTGAATATGATCGGTATGTGAGGATTCTAAGTGAAGAGGATGCTCTTGCGATAAGCGCTAGCTGTTGTGCTCAAGTTAGTTTTAGATCACTTGACGATAGTATTGAAAAAGCGTATAGTGTTGTTCAAAAGTTGAATCTTGGAGGTGCTGATAATGAACCAGTACATGCAAGTCCTCTGGAACATCAGGCGTCGCCGATGAAAGAAACAACTTATCATCGTGTAGATAAGTACCCAGATATGTACGTGACTAAATCTCTAGATCAGAATAATCCAGAGAATATTAAATCTTGGCAAGAGGGTATTACGCATGTGACACGAGAAGGGGAGTTTGGTTCTGGTAACTTAAAAGGCTTTATTCAATACCGCCAACTTATTCCAAACAATGTAAAGCGAGGTTGATTAAATGAATGACTATCCAAAATCACAATGGATTTTTGAGCTTGTAAACATTATGTCTAAGCGTCAATTGATTCCTAAGAAAGATGCTCTGTGGGCTATCATGGAAGAGATTGAGGAATATGATGAAATGTTTGCAGAGGGTTTGAGTCCACAAGAAGTTTATGCAGAAATCACAGAATGAATAAGGAATAATATGAATATTGATTACAGTGACACATACAACCAATTTTTATCTTTTGTAGACCTTGAACGTGATCCTGAATGGAATGATGCTTGGAAAGCACAGGACGAAAAGAAAGTAGAACAACTACTACATAAGTATGGTGCTGATCTTAAATACGGCTGGGAAGTAGAAGTAATCCTCCATCGTCCACGTACAAGCAATGCAGCAGAATATGGCCCTAAGATTAACTTTGTAGAGCGTACAGATGCTGAGTTTGCTCCCTATGTAGCTACGGAAGATATGATTGCTAATACTAAAGACTCGTTCTTGAAAGCAGAACTAATGGTGATGAGCAAGCGTAGTAACTTTAGTGGTGATTTGATTGACCGATTCGGTGAAGAAGGGGATGAGATTTGAAAGAGGGGAATGTAAAGCAACACCTTGGTATTTTGATTGATTACTCACGAGACTCTGACATTCCAGAGCAGGGTTTCTCAATGTTGACTCGAAAAGGGTTTTATAAAAAGGACTGGGAGACAAGCCCTCAAGAAGGTTTTGCACGAGCTGCGACTTGCTACTGTTTTGGTGACTATGACTTTGCTCAACGTATTTATGACTATGCAAGTAAAGGTTGGTATACTAACGCAAGTCCTGTTCTGAGTAATGCTGTTGAGGTCGAGTGGCCAACTTTCACCAAGGAGCAGTTTGATGAAGCTGGCGATTGGATGGAAGAAAATGTTTCTCCCGAAGGTATGCCAATCTCTTGTTTTCTCGTGAAGATTCCTGATACTAAGGAAGGATTGGTAGAGGCAAGCTGTGAAACTAAGTGGCTTTCAATGGCAGGGGGTGGTATTGGTGTATGGGCTGCTAATCGTAGTCCAGATGAAAAGTCTACTGGTGTAATGGCCCACATGAGCGGATATGATGCTGATACACTTGCATACAAGCAAACCGGCTCTCGACGTGGTAGTGTTGCAGCTTATCTTGATATTGACCATCCTGAGATTATGCAGTTTATTGGTATGCGTGACCCTGTTGGTGGTGATCAGAACAAAAAGTGTTTTAATATGAACAACGCAGTAACAATCACTGACAAGTTTATGGTTGCTGTGATTAAAGGGGAAGACTACGAACTGGTTGACCCTAAACATGGCCCCACTGGACGTTACCTGAGTGCTAAAGAGGTATGGGAAAAGATTCTACAGATGCGCTTTGAGACTGGTGAGCCTTACATCATGTGGAAGGACACAGTTAATCGGGCAATTCCTGAATGGATTAAGAACCCGCACTACCATGTAGGACAAAGCAACTTGTGCAGTGAGATTACACTTTGGACTTCTGAGAAAAGAACTGCGGTTTGCTGCTTGAGCAGCCTGAACCTTGATAAGTACGATGAATGGAAAGATACACAAATTGTTGAAGACTTGGTTCGTTATCTCGACAATGTGCTTGAATACTTTATTCGTCTTGCTCCAAAAGAGCTTAGTAAGGCTGTCTACTCTGCAAGCAAAGAGAGGGCTATTGGTTTAGGTACACTTGGCTGGCACTCTTATTTACAAAGTAAGATGATCCCATTTGAGAGTGGTGGGTTTAACAGCGCGATTCAACATACTCATCTAGTGTACGGCAACATTAAAAAGAAAGCTGTTGCTGCAAGCCTGATGCTGGCCGACGAGCGTGGCGAAGCATCTGATTGTGTTGGTAGTGGTATGCGTAATAGTCACCTACTGGCAATTGCACCCAATGCATCTTCATCTTCCTTAGTTGGTGTTAGTCCAAGCATTGAGCCATGGAAGGATAACTGTTTTGTTGCTGATGGTCGTGCTGGAGCATTTCTAATCAAGAATAAATACCTTGAGAAGACTTTAGAGAAGTATGGGCAGAACACAAAAGAAACATGGAAGAGTATTCAGGATAATGGTGGAAGTGTTCAGCACTTGGAATACCTGAGTGACCTTGAAAAAGAAGTGTTTAAAACATCATCTGAAGTAAGCCCAATGTACATTATCGAGCAAGCAGCTGCACGGACACCTCATATCTGTCAGGCCACATCTGTTAACATCTTTGTTACTGCGGATATCACTAAAGAAGAAATGTCAGATATTCATATGGCTGCTTGGGCTAAGGGTGTTAAAACTCTTTACTATTGCCGTGCTGAAGGTGCAGATAAGGCAAACATTGGTACGGGGGCAGACAAGCCGCTTAATGCTGTCAGTGTACGAAAGAAGATTGAATATGATAATGGCTGTGTAGCTTGTGAAGCATAAGGAGAACTATGTCAGTTTTTGAAGAGAGTAAATCGTATCGTCCATTCACGTATTCTTGGGCTGCGGAGGCAGCTCAGAAACACAATATTGATATGTATTGGGACGTACATCAAATTAACTTGCAAGATGATATTCAGCAGTATTTTTCCAAGGATGGTCTGAAGACGAAGAGTATTAGTCACGAGCAGAATAAGAATATCCTTGATAAGACTTTGTGTCTATTTACAGAGATGGACAAGACTGTTGGTGGCGGTTATACAGAAGTTTTGCATCTGATTAAGAACAATGAAATCAGAAACATGCTTATGACTTTTGCAGCTCGTGAGGTTATTCACCAACGTGCATATGCTCTAGCTGCTGAGACTTTTGGTTTTAGTAACGATGATTGGTCTGCTTTTGCTTCATATAAAGAGATGGCAGATAAACTAGATGTTATGGTAGAAGATTTGACGCCAGTTGGGGCAAGCGACCAACTGCGAGCTGCAATCAAGCTGACTCAGATTCTTATGGGAGAAGGTATTGGTTTGTTTGGTGCCTTTGCAACATTGCTGAATCAGAAGCGCTCAGGTATCCTTAATGGCTTCAATGATATTAATGAGTGGTCACTAAAGGATGAGCAGGAACACGTAACCAACAATATCCGTACTGTCAAGGAAATAGAAAATGATCTGACAGAAGTAGAACGCTTGGTTCTGAAGGATGTTACATTTAAGCTTGTTGAGAAATTTGAAGAGGTTGAAGGTGTTTACATTGATTTGGTGTTTGAGCTTGGCGGTGGAGAGGATTTAACTGTAGAGGGGATGAAAGAATTTATTCACTACCTCGGCAAACTTCGCTTGTTCCAACGTGGTTATATCAGCTTTACAGAAGTCCCTAAGAATCCTTTGGAGTGGATGGAGTGGCTACTTAGTGCTGGTAGACATAAGAACTTCTTTGAAGCTAAGGTTGTTGATTATGTGCACAAGGAATTGCCGGGGGAAGTGAATTACAATAAATACCTACACATTCTTACTGAACGTGCTTGACAACAAAATCTGATGTATTACTCTTAGCCCCCATAGCCTCTGGTTGTGGGCGTTTTCTTAGGAGGGATTTATGTACGACTTAGCTAACTTCATCCCATTCAAAGGTAACGAGAGTAAAGTGACGAACGGCAGTCACGCTGTACTTACATGGAGCAAAAAATCAGGCTACTATTTCACTGAATTTGGGTTTTGTGTAGAAGCCCTTGTAATAGCAATTGAGGAGGTGTAAGATGGAAATTGATATTCGTACAAAGACTAAAGACGTAATCGACCGTATCCGCTTTGATGAACCTACTGCACAAGAAGATGGATTGTTTGCAGATACCCTTTGGTTTTACTCTGGGGATTGTAATGTTTGGCTGAGCAAGTCTACTGAACCAGATGCTATTCTTGGCATTCGTAATATTAGGCAAGCTGAAAACTTGATCAAATCAATTCAGAAAGCTATTGATCTTGGGTGGTTTGAATGAGCCTTGCAGAACTGCTACTCAAAATAGATAACCAGTACAACCAGCATTACCAAACAGTAATCAACGGACTTACTCTTGAACAAGGGATTGCCATTTGCAAGGAACTTGAGGAGTATACAGGTGGTCAACATAGCTTTGTTCTAGAGCTGTGGACAGATGGAGCCTTCACTATCTATAAGAAAGATGGGATTGCTCTTGGTGAAGATCAGATGATTGTTTCTACTAATTAAGGAGGGTTTATGCGTAAACACAAAGGTAAGTGGATTGTAAATGTAAAAGATACCTACCACTTGGGAGAGATTGATAGTGCTGTGCTTGCTCACATCCAGAAGCTCTACGATACTATCAAAGATCGTGAGACTATTGGCATCCCAATGACTTATGTAGAGAAACAAGCGGTCATCCAAGGATTGGAAGATAAATACTCAGACGATGTTGACTTGGACGCCGCACATCAGCTACGCTTGCGTGATTTGGAAGAGTTGATTTGGGTGTTCACAGACAATGAACCAAAGATTCAAGATTATGACTTTGAGATTAATTTCATTGGCGGAGAGCCAACAGAACGTGGTACTATCCCTTGCACAGTGGAAGTAATTAACCAAGAAGGGCGTGATCGCTATCACGAGGACGAGAAGGTCTACTGGGAACGTAAGCTGAGAGGCTACGAGCTTGCTGGTAAGTTGTGGCGTGAATTGCAGTGGTAATTAAATAGCAGACAAAAGAAAGCCCCGGCAAGAACCTTCATTGGCTCTCCGGGGCTTTATCATTTCTAAGGAGGCATAATCGCATGGACAATTATGTCACACGAGAGACTCTTTCTTGCGAAAGATGGCTTGCTAAATACAAGCTCTTATAATTGTTCTACTTTGAGATGGTATTTGTGTTCGTGTTAATCACTCTTGAATTTGATTTAGCACGAGCTTCAAGAGAATCCATCCTACGCTCCAGAACATATATCCTACTGGATATAGCACTCTGATAAGCATCAGATGTTCCAGCCACTCGATTCACTTTATCCTCAAGGTAAATCACATTGCTGAACATTGCATCATTCATTTCTTTCTTAGCAGCACTAATCGAAGAATCGTTATTGTTATTATCCCATCTATCGTAAATCAGAATTGCAGCCAAAAGAAGGAATGTAGCATTCACTGTTGTTTGAATTGTTTGTGCTATCAAGGCAGTTTTCCTTCTTTCCATGAAATGTTACCTGCGTTTGTCGCTGTAATTATCTTGTTGGTTTTGGTTCATCTTAATCAGAAGGTCTAGCTTAGAGTTCATATCTGTTCGCATAGAAGAGATTTGGTTGTCTACGTGTAAACGCACACCATCAATACTCTTGCTAATACGATCTTCTAGGACACGAGCCTTAGCTTCTGTAAAGCTTTCTGCTTGAAGGTTGTAGACACGATCTTCAAGCTTAGCTTGTGCGTTATACTGCCAACTAACTATTAAGAAGAGAGCGCTGATAGCAACCTTCTCTAGAATATTGACAAGTCTAGTGTTATCAGGGGTTGCCATAAATCAGCTCCATTTCTTTCTTATGTCTTCGCTGTTTCTCAAGGAGTAGCTTATACTGCCCCAAGCAGGACGTATTAGCGACGTATCCCTTCGCGAGTAGGCGTACAGTATCTCCAGCACTAATCGCCTCACAGGGATCAACTAGGAGGCTCTCAGGGGTGGTCACAATTATTTCCTTTTGCACGTAGACATACTTCGGAGAGCAACCTGACAAGATCATCACTAAGCCTAGCGTCAAGAGACGCAGGAGTGTCTTTGGTTTGTTCCTTAACATTCTCTTGCCTCTTTGGGTTACTTTCTATTTGGACGGGCACTGATGGGAGTTTATCAATATCGTTCAAAACACCATCTCTTTCTTTAACAATCTCTTGCTTTTCTTTAGTGTAATCGGAGACAATAGCGTCTGTGATTTTACAAGCTGTTTCTTTCTTGTCTAAAGACTCTTTCAAATCTTTGTTAGCGTCTACAGCTGTAACCAGCTGGGATTCAGCTACAGTTTTGTCAGAATAGAAAGAGTAGGATAGATAGCCAAATAAGCAATTCAGGGAGACTGAAACAAAGAGTGCAATGATCAGAGGTTTACTCAGCATCTTGGTTATCCTCTAATTGTTGGTCGATAAAGCGACCTACCAACCCAAACAAACCAAAGCTGATAGCTAATCCAGCAAGAAGAGGAAAGGCGATATCAGAAGACAATACACCAAGAACAGCCAGTCCACTAATGCTAAGGGCAATAAGAAAGTTTCCTAGCATAGAAAGGAATGAGTAGGACTTCAGAATCTTCTTTTTATTTGGTAACAGTTTCATTAGGTTCTTTAACCCCTTCTAGGCAAAGTTTATTCTCAGCTTCCCGACGAAGAGTAAACCCTTTCAGCCTCTTACCCCGCTTTATCCCACCGAAGAAGTTGATTACAAGCATCAACTCTTTGCCCTTCAACGGCTTCTTGAGGAGAGTGGATTTTGAGAATGCACCAACATTATATGAAAAGAGAGACTATTAAAATATAAACTTCTTGAACAACACCCTCAGATGGTGCAGCATGGTCGTATGCAACAAAAGCAGCCGGGGCACTAAGTCCCACTGCAATAAATGCCGCAATTAGTCTAGTTTTTATACTTTTCATTTTACACCATTATCGATTGGCAGCAAATAATCCCGACCTAGCTAAAGCTAGGTCGGGATTATTCATTACTTACCTATAAAAGCAGCACCCCTTCACATGGTAGAGTCGCTCCCGTATTTCAGAGAGAGTCATGGGTTTCTCTTTAAGCGGGACTAGCCCCGCTTACTCGGAATACGCAACTGACAGCCTACTGCCCCATTGGACCCCGTATGGACCAGCTTCAGTTCACCGTTAGGGCTGGCGTCAATGACCGCTGGAGTCGTGCCTGTGGCGGCCACGAGAGAGTAGAAGTCGGCAGGGCGATACCCTAGTGGGAGCGTAGCCAATACGGTGCCTGAAGTGTTTGTTCCAGCGTTGAAGCCCGTAGAGATTACAACGTCACCATTCTCCTCCTTCCAAAAATCGCCGCCAAGCCATCCATTTGCTAGGGCAGGCTGAGTTCGCAGTGTGTTGTAGGTGCCATATCCATTGTCTACGACCATCATGGGAAAGCGCGAAGCGGGCCTGGGATTCGCGACGGTTCCCTTAACAATGTTATCCCTACGCGGCATGGTGTATTGGGCATTCCCCGTCAGATACAGGTCTGCGACAGAAGGAGCGCCCATCGTGTTGGCTGTAATATCGGTAAGATTAGCATTGTTTACATAGATCAGGTAGTCCAAATTGGTGCCGCCGCCAAGATTACAGTTTTCTATACGCACGCCTTCGCACGGCCTGGAAACTCCCTCTATTACGATATGGGCGCGCTCTGCGGATTGGGACTGCGCGGCTTGCTGCTCAATCTGGACATTGCGGATCTTTATCTGAGAACCGTCTTTAACTCTGATTGCACAATCACGATTGACTAGCGTGCCACCATCTACTGTCGTACAGTAAGCTCCGTCCAGAAGTTGAAGTATAATCCCAGTCTCTCCACCAACCAAATTATCATAGAGCTTATTGCCATCAGCACTTGGATCGGCGGGCGTTCCTATAGTTACACCTCTGCCAAAAGTGTTATTTTCGATTAGGCAGAATGCGAATTTGGTGGCAACTAAGTCCCTGGCCCCAACGGGGGCGAGCATGTTACAGTTCCTAATGATAGCATTAAAAATAGGCATGCCAGCCGTATTCTCGATAACATGCATGCCGCCGCCGTTATGAAACAGCATCATGTTCTCAATTCGCAGATCGCGGCAGTCCAACAGACCGCCGTTATCCGTGATATTCATATTGAGTAGGTTGGTGTACTGCCCTGCACTATCTGCGCGAATGAACGTTGAGCGTGATCCTACTCCAATGATGGAGGTCGCAACATTCATCGTAAGGCACGCGCTTCCCTGCCCACTAACTTTGAATCCACCTTCAAAAAGAACGGTGCCAACTCGATCATTTAGCGCGTCATTCAGCGCATTAGTTGTGTCAAGCACTGGGTTTCCCGACCTAGAGTCCTCCAGCTCCGCCTTAGTCAAGTAGTGCGATATGCTCCTAGTTTTATCCAGAACTATAATATTGATCCGTTCACCGATAGTTCCGGGTGCATATTTAGTGGAAGGATTGTAGCCTACTAACCCCGCTCCCTCAGTCGGATCAGTGTCATCTGCAAGATCACCCCTCAAAGCATCAGTATAACCCTGTGCTTGCCCCTGTACAACATCTAGTTTAGCCTGTGTGGCGAAGGCGGTCACATCCTCAAAAGCAGCGGTGCCGAGAGATGATACTGTTAATTCAACAGCGCCCAACCTAGAAGCTAGTTGTGAAGGGGAGTCAATTAGAGAGGTACTGCTGCCATTATACTGGTAGGTGTTACCAGTAGGGCGATCTTTAAATTCAAACCATTTAGGAACAGGGGTACTAAAATAGGTGGTTCCTACAGCAAAGTAAAGACGGTTATCTGAGGTATTATAGTGGACTTGACCATTCACAGCAGAAGGTAGGCTCGCTACGATACTATCTACATTACGGTCGAACAAGACGGAGAACTTCAACAGATTAGAATCCATTCCTGCGTTCCAACCGTTCTCGCCATAGGCCCACCCATAAGCCGTTTCAAGCCAAGGTGATTGTTGTTGAGACATATTTACTCCTTAGATGGGTTAATTGGTCGGAAATTTTTGTCTGGAAAATTTTCATGTTCAGGCCACGCCCTCAACGCTTTCCTGTACGTTCGCCATTCAGCTACAGAACCAAAAGCTTTATCATCAGAATCCTGAACTTTCTCTAGCTCATCCCTAGCCCGTTCAATCTCATATCTGCACCAAGAAAGTTCAGAAGCTATAGCATTTAGTTCCATTAAGGGATTACTAACCCAGCAAGGTTGTCCATCTTTAGACCCCCTTACTTGATCTTCTGGTGGAGCCGAAAGAGCATATTCCTGAAAAACCCTGTAAGGAACTTCTTTGGCATCATCCGGCCAAGACTGTGCTTTGTTATACTTTTTCTTATCTTCCTCTAAGTAAAAAGATGCCGTCTTCTCACTAAAATATACTTTAGATGCCACATGCCCTCCAGTAAATCCGTCCAGTTGGTATAGACCCTGATGAGCTTATAATATCTTGTCTGGAAGCTGAAAATCCTGTGGTACTGGGGGAAAGCACTTCTGCAACTACAGTGTAATCAGCTTTTCCTGCGTTGTAGCCAAAACAAGCTACAACAGAAAAAACTTTAGATGGGAATGCAATAGGAAATGTGACAGGGTAGACTGCATCTGGAGATGCTGCTGCAATATACCCCCACTGCTCTATTTGTCCACCAGGGGTTTTTTGAAACCCTATATCAGTGAGGGACTGGTTACTCCCTTGGAAAGATTCTTTTAGTCTTAGTGGAGTTAAAATTGTAGTGTTACTAAGCCATCCCTGAGATTGTGCAGTAGATGCAACAGTAGTCTTGGCATCAACTTCAGTTTTAGTGTAAGTTTGAGCTTGAGAATAGACACTAAGGTTTGTACGAGCTGTTGCAGTATTTGTCAGATCAGCAAGGTTCTGAGTCTTAGCTAGGTAATTAGCATCTGATTGAACTTTAGTATAGAAATCCCCAGCATTAGCAAAAGCAATTTCCCAATGAGTTCCTACAGTTGTGGTTGGGTCCTGATTCGTGTTTACAGTAAGTGCTCGGTAAATTGTACCGTTACTACCCATCACAAGGGACTTAGCACCACCTACAGAATACTGATACTCTGTCACACTATCCCAAACGGCAATACCATGCTGATTGATATGTGCAAGAGCTGTATCTTGGCGATTATCCAGATAGTTGAACCATTGGCGCGCTGGGATTTCTACCTGCCAACCAGTTGCATACTTAGTGTCGCCGGGGTTTAGTACGTCACCACCAGAGGCCCATGTAAGGCTCAGGTTGGTGGGTTTCAGGATTTGGGCCATGTGTTTATTCCTTAGAAATTAATTTGTATTCTTTTAAGCCAGAGAGGCAAAGTGTTTTTTCATCTTCACGTCTATTGACAAGGCCGCGAAGTTTCTTGCCTTTTGCAAAAACCCAACGAGTTAGTTGCTCACAAGCTTCTACTCTCTGATCTTTATTAAGAAGTTTCAACAGAGTGGAGGACTTAAAGTTACCAACACCCACGTTGTAAGTGAAAGATAAATAAGCAGCATGTTCTTGAGCAGATAGAGGGACTTTGATATGCTTACTCATCTCTGTATTATGTTTAGACAGGTCTTTAGCCAATTGCTCAAGGCACTCATCTTCAGAGAACTTCTGTCCAAGTCTCAACTCAGGGCCAGTGTGTCCATAGCAAGATGTGACAATTCCAACCGGGTCCGGGTAGGTTCCCAATACCAATCCTTCATGTTTTGCAATAAACATACCAGATGTTGCAAGTGCAGAAGACAATCCATACACAAGAAGTTTGTTTTTAATATTCATTGTACACTCACACTAGAATAACGATGCAAATTGCCCACCACCTGCTTGAGAGAAGTCAGAGTCACCATAACCAAGTCCATAACCCAAACCCCAACCGAAGGTTCCTGTAAACTCACCAAAACCTAAAGCTCCAGTTGCACCTTGAAAGCCAAAGTAGTTGCCAGCAAGGAACCAGCCAAAGTTAATTCTTACACCAACTGTTTTAGGAATAAGGCGGGAAGGATAGCCTTGACTTGTGGAAACATAATTCAATAATACTTGTTCAAAAGTAGAAAGCTCTCTACCAAATAGAACAGTGTACGCAGCATTACCTTCAGAGATAATTGCTGTAGCCTCTGTTCCAAACAAGAAGTTAACAAAAGCAAGAAACTCTTCTGGTGTAGATGCTGTACGGTTCTTTAGAATTTTAGCTTTGATGAATAGGCGATATGTTTCATCGTCAAGAAGTACGTTACCACCAAGAGGTGTACCAAAGTCATAGAACCTAGAACCAATAACGGGTTGACCAAAGTCACCAAAAGTATCTGCTTTGAGGGCACCTTGAAAGCCAAAGAAGTTGAATAGATCAGCAGAGATAAGTTCTCTGGGCTGACCTACAATCTCACCAATGATATCTAGTGTAGCTCCAGTGGCCTCATCAATACTTCTTTTCTGGATGAGGTCTTTGAATACTTGCTGGATACTTTCTTGTTGGTCAATTAGGAGTTGAAGATATTTGTCAAATACTTCCTTTCCTTTGAATTGTTCAGTAACACGTTCTCTGGCTTCTTCTAAATATGGATGTGTATCAAAAGGTACGAGCATAAGTACCTCCTTAAGATACTACAATATTTATGTTGATTGATTCGAATGAACTGATGTCTGCAAAGTCAATTACAATATTGGCAGTGCCTACAGGACTAGGAGTTGTACCAATAAACAAGCTATCGATCTGATGCCCCGGCACTGTGTTGATTGGGGTGAACATGCGGCTGTAAATTACATCCTTACCAACACCAAAGTTCTGAGAAGCGTAAGTCTGAATAGCAGCCCTAATCTGATCAGCACCATCACTAGGAAACTGAATAGGTGCTTCAGGGTTAAGACTAAGTGTCATGCTGATATAGACGACAACAGGAGTAGGTCTTTCAAATCCAATGTTATGGAGAAACCCTTGAGTGTCTGTAATAGGAATAATCGTATTACCTTGACTCTTAATGCCCATCGGCTTGTTCTGCCAGATAGTCTCGGCAATGATCTGACTAGACCCACCAAGGACAACAGGGAAAAAACTATGAGGAAGAACACCATTAGAGTCTGTAATATCAGTATCGTTCTCATAGATAGCTAGCTCCTCTACACCATCTACGTTGAGTAGGGCAGAATATAGGCTATCAAGAATGTTAGAGCTGCGTTCTAGCTTAGTGTTACGAAATCGTAAGCGAAGCTCTTCGTCAGTTTCTACAAGCCTACCCGGAGAAGCATCTAAAGGATTTGTTACACTATCCCAACCAAGAACAGGAGTTACAATCTCATTGATGGTGTTAGCATCCTGATTGATTTCACCGACTTCTACAGCAACCAATTGACCAATCTTCTTAACTTTTGTAATTGCAAGATTGGAGCTAGTAGAGAATGTGCTTGCTTGAAACACATCAACCATATCCACTATAAGAGTGTTACCCACCAAGGAGGCTGAAAGAAGGGGATGAGATGAATCAATAATAGCTTTGATGCCAGTGACAATCTCGTTAGCTGTAGCAGCTCCAGAGGACGTGTAGCTGATCGTATTACTACCAGTGATACCTGCGGTATAGGTGAGTGTGTAAAGCGTTGTGTTGGCCACTACAGAGACTGTCAGAGTGATACCAGCAGACTGTGATGGGGAAAGAGCTACGCTACCACTAACAGAGAATTCATTGTTATCAGCAGAACGTACTACACTTCCACCAGCAATCAGTGTACCATTATCACCAGCAAACAAAGCTGTAGCTGTACTAGCAGAGGCTGGGAAGCGAGCAATACCACCATATTGAACAAGGTTGTCTAGAGAGATACCTGTAGCCGAGTTTGGATCAAAAGCACTCCAGCATTGCTGAGCAACTTCCCATAGGTCTGCGTCACCGGGAGCATCTAGAGCAATCAAACGTCCAAGTGCTGTGCTTGTGCTAGTGTCTACGATTTCACCTGCCGGTAAAAGATCAGCAAAAAGTTGTTCAGCTTTTATCTTCTGCTCATCTAATATATTTTGCAACCTTTTTAAAACAAATCCGCTGTCAGTTATTCCAAAATTTGCCATTTCAATTTCCTATATTGACTGTTTTGAATATCCAACAACTCTCCCAGTTGGCAGATTCCTACAGTCTCAGTGAATCCGCTGGGAAGTTCATGTTTTTGAAAGTAGGGTTGGAATGTATCCTTGAGAACTTTCTCATGTTGACTTGCATCCAACCCATTCGTGTAATTCCACACAAAAGATAAGTCAAAAGACACACCTAAAAATTTACAAAGTTTGTTGTGCTGTTGGAGTCGTCTTTTTAGATCACAAGTTATTCCATATTTGTACCCCATAAGGATTCCATCTTCTGATACCACCTTAAGAACATACAGGCTTGCAGGTTTGTTCTTTTGAAAACCATACTTCGCGCAGGCTGGACAGCCCCTTCCCGCTGACAGTGAAGCGTAGGACGTTACCCAGTCATTCTGACAAATGTTACAAATAAGGGAGACTTTAAGTTTACTTGTGCTTCCAGTTGGTTTATAATCAAACCCCTTGAGACTAAAATTAGCTGCATTTGTAAACTCTGCTATTCTTTGATAGATAATTTCTTCAGGAAGTTTTTCAGACTTATTGCAAACACCGCAACTGGCACCCTTAAGGGCAATTGAATTATAGCTGGCATCCCAGACTTTCCCGCAAGAAAGACACTCAACACGCAGTGGAGACTTTGAACCACTAATAGAATCTTGTAGAAGCTTTATCGGTTTATTTTTGATAACATCCAAAACTCTGTTGAACATTTTCTCTGGAGAGTTGTACGCCTTTCCGCTACACAGGCAAGGTTTTCTTCCAGAAAGTATACTAGATGCGGCAACAGAATTTACATCTCCACACACTACACAGCGGAGTGTAAAATGACTCCTTTGATTATCACCGTACTCAATAATTTCATAGTTCTCCCCATTCTGTGAGTATTTACTATCTTTATAGTATTCAGACAGAAGCATAGCTCCTCCTTAACTTGTTGGGGTAACTGTGATTAACCCAGACTCTTCCCCAGTAGTCACTTTCACACGGAAGGTCATAGAATATTGTCTGTTTACAAAAGTAGATTCAAAGAATGTCAGTTCTTTTACACCGTTCTCTGCTAAGATTGCTTTCTGAAAGATAAGATCAACAGCAGATTTACTTGTCTTGTGTCCGAGGATGGATTGGAAGTACGGGATGCCGTATTCCGTGTCTAAGAACCATTCGGTCTTCCATGTACGAAGAAGTACAAGAAGTCTTTGACCAACTACATCAACCCGAGATTGGGTAGTTTCTTCTTTTCTTAGTGGGCCATTACGCCATACAATATCCCCATAAGATGGAGAGACAGGCTCTTTGTCGATTAACAGGTCCAATTAACTCTCCTAGGATGTTGGTCCACCAGTGAGACTTGGGCCAGTCTGCACACCAGTGTGTTTGTGTGTATCAAATACAATACTATTGAATGTGGCAGTGCCAACCAACGTATAGTTACCAGTGTGGTTGATATTACCGATCCAACTTGTTTCACCAATTGCAAAGGTAGCAGTTCCTGCTGTAACATCTAAGTTGGTGCAATCGAGTGTAATGTCAGCTTGAGCTGTAACAGTTGCGTTGTTGCAATTAACCTCTACGTTCTGGTTTGTATTGATTACAATATCACCAGAGGCTTTAAGTCTTACTTCGCACTCTTGACCTGTTCCAATATTATTTACCAGAACAGTATCTTCTGTGGAATGATTCCATGTACGCTTAGATGGGTTGTTTACGTTTACACCCGGAGGTTGAATACCGGGGATGAATATAGCATCGCCCTTGTCAAACTTAGCAAAGTTCAAAGGTGTGGTTGGCCTGCCTGAACCATTCTTCCATGCGTCTAAGTTACGCATGGAAAATACAGCAATACCAGTTGTCCCTACTTTAATAGGGAACGTAACACCTGCTGTAGATGATACAGGAAAGGATACTGGGACACCAAGGATCACCGGTCTTTCCTTAGTTGTACCGTCCTTAAAACGCTGATTGACTGTTGGTTGTATGTCAACCATAGCTCCGTTTAAAGAGTCTCTTACAGCCACTACAATACAAGGAATTGCTGTATTCACGTTACTCATTTGATTCTGGAAAGCAGCAACTAATACTTCTTGTAACGAGCCTTCACAATCACTCATCAGTCTGTAATCTCCACACAATACTCCATAAGAGCTTTATAGGCTAAAGGAGAAATAGAATCTTTCCAATCAAGAGCTTTACGTTTTATTACAGACTCTTTAAAACACTTGTAAGCATGAAATGCCTCATTCTCCGTGGTAAACTTTCCAAGAATAACTTGTACACTCTCATGGTCACGGCAACGGGCCTTAAAACCACCCGACGAGCACTTAAAAACTCCAATAGGAAGCAGTGATCGGTGGGTATTATTTGTTTTCAAAGCCCCATTTATATCTCTTGGTAAATAAACACAAGTGGATGGGGAATAGAGTCTATTTCCCTTTACCAATAAATCTTTATCAAGCTCCCACCCATCTAATCGGTAAGCATCCTCTATGTAGAATTTTGCGTAAGATTGAAAGTTATGCCAATCATTACTGACAGTGCAGTCTTTATATGTTACTTTAAGTTTGTGAAGCCTTTCATCATAGCAACGCTTGAACATGCTATGCCATGACTCCAAAGCTTTAGCGACAAGTTCCTTTGGCTTGTCTTTTGTAAAAGAGCCGTCGCCATAGAAGCCTACCCCATATATAATTCTAGCCATGCAATCTTTTACATCACCCTTACGTACTTGATTTTTGTCGTAAGTGCATGTATATCCGGTATCTACAAATTTTATCGTTATTTTGCCCGGCGTTCTTGCAATAACCTCAAATCTGCCATAGTTTTTACTTTCCCTCAAATCTCCAATCTTTATAACACTCATCCTTTGAACTCCTGATAATTAAATGAAGCAACCATTCTACACTAGATTTTAATTGAAATCAAGAGTTACTGATGACTTTTTCTATGGCACTGCACCTAAATTCTGACCACCAAGCTGTGCCTCTCCAGTCCCCTGAGTGGCGGATATCAGTAACTTTATACCATCCCGTAATCAGAGTGTCTTCAAGTCGGATAATATCACCGGGAACAATATCTGGATTCAACAAAGTCTTGAATTGTACAGATTGAATCTTAGCTTTATCTTTCTTACTTCTACGAATATCACCAGAGGCTCTATAAGCATTCTCAATCAAGCCTGTGTACTTACTAATCACATAAGCATCTTCAAACTTCTCTGAGTTACCACGATCATTGTCATGGACATAGAGAACATCATCATCAATCTGCCAATCTAGGTTGTACTTCTCAGACAACTCATTGAGCATGTCTTTTGGTGTCCCTTGTAATGGATAGCCATAGATGATTGGGTTGTTCAGGTTAGTACCGTTGAAGACGCTTCTGGAGACTCCGGGGAGTGCCTTACGAATGTCTTCAGCAACATCCTTAACTGTCCTACCCGGAGCAACCAAACTACTCAGGGCTTGATGATTTAGCTCTGTATAGGCACCACCCATGAGAATCTGTGTGATACGATCTGTACCACTCTTACGTGTGGTGACATTAGTAACTTGCCCAGCAAACAGACGCTTAATACCAATGTCACGATAACCAGCACTAAATACTGCTGCTGGATAATCTACGTCCAAGAGCTTGAGGTTGTCATTGCTAAGATTATAGATTTCAATGGAAGCAGAATTAGTCTTATCTTTGTTACTGCTAGACTTACTAATATCAAACGTAACTTGAAGATCATTAATCTGAAGCCCTTCACCAGAGACTGCATTACCAACGATCAGTTCATACGCTCTGTTGATTTGTGGCTGCATTTAATCCTCGCTTTGGAACGTATACACCAACGAATAATATTGTTTAAGTTTATCTGGAAACTCTTTATATGGTTCAGACTCAAGAGTTCCTTTCTGGATCAACAAGAAGAATCCTGTAAGGTTTGGTAGGGCATAATCAAACATGATTGGATAGCCGGGAACCAAAGCAGCACTCAAGACAATAGGGTTTCTATCAGCATCATAAAGAGACATGAAATATAACTGAGAACGTTCGTTATAGATCATCTCAATAATGTAAGAGTTACCTTCCAGAGATACAGAGTATTCATAGATAGGGGAATCGTCTAACAGGAGGTCTACATAAAGGTCAGCCATAAATCTCTCCTATTAGATTGGGAATATCCCAGTTGTGTTTTCTTTAGAGGCTTTTACAGAAGCAGATGAGTTGGTGTCTTTCTGTGTACTGTCGCATTTACCAAGAGATTTTTTATCTGTAGCCTTTTTTCTTAGTGCAGCTTGAACTACATCAGGCGGTATCCGCACTTTCTTCAAGTTCGCAAAACGTACACGCTCATAGGTAATATCTGCGTACAACGCAAAGCCAGTTTCGGTGTCCTCTCTAAAATTGATAGAAGTGATGACCAAGAAGGTAGTATCATCTGCCGGAAGTTTGCGAACCAGAGTAAGAAACCCATCTGTCTCATACAAAACTACTGGGCGAATGAGTGTTTCAAATTGACCAGTTATTTGGTTGAAGCCCTCTCCCGACTGGAGGTTGACAAGAATATCTTGAATCTCTTCTGTAGTGTCTCCCCTAACATCGTCCATCACTACCTGTGGTAGAGTGTCGGGGAGGAACTGCCCAATGACGTTAGGGACAAACTTCATCAGCAAACTTTGGTCGTCTGAACTGACTAGAACTTCAGTGGGGGCTGGCCTTGCATTGTAGGGAACGTCACCATTCTCATTCTGCAAGGCAATTGTGGAAATTGACAAATCAGTTCCACTAATTACAGCACTCATTGTAAAGACTGGATTGTTGTTGATGTAGTGATCTGTTACGTTGCCGCCAGCATCAACAGGGTGACGTGTAGTCTGCCCTGTAAACGAGCGATTCCAGTTGGTTACTGCATCAAAGTAGAGGAAGCCTCCGGCTTGAATAGAGTCAGCTTCCCAGCCTAGTGCGAATGACATACTAGCCTCCAGTATTAGGGTTTTGCATCAAGGTTTTCTGAAGCTCAGTTTGGAAATAATGTACAGTGAACTTCCCTACTTCCTCTGCATCAGTTGCTTGTGTATTAATAACAAACGCCCCAGGCTGTACCATAACTTGAGTTTGACCACCACCCATAAAACTTTCTTTAGATCGTCTTAGGAAATCAATTCCTGACATTGTAGGAGGAGCTTCAGGTTTACGGGCATTCATAGCATCATTAGTCAAACCACTATACTTCAATACCATAGTAAGCGGATGATCTGGAATCAGCCACATAGGGTTTGACATAAGCTCTTTCAATGCAGGGCTATCTTGCGTCATCTCCCCAACCTTTTTAGTGTAAGGAGCTGCAAAGTTGAGAGCTGCTGCACTCAAAGAAAGTACACTGGCTGCTGCTTCATACATAGAGTCACGAAACGGTTTCATTGCTTCATACATCTCTTTTTGAGCTTTTACATATTCCCTCATACTTGGGATAACTTCGTCCGAAAGCGTACGAGACATTTGCTCTTCAAGCATCACGTTGGTCAAACGAGCTTGATCAGCTTGCACTGTACTGGAGAACTCTTGTACTCGTCCCATACCAGCCGCTGCTGCTGTTTTATAAGCATCAATAATGAGCTGAGAAGTAATCTCTCTGTTGGAAACAGCATCTTTAAATGTTGTTTCATCTTTCCCAGTTTGTTTGGCATACTCTTTTCTGATATAACCTAACATAGCTGGGTTGGCATCTACTAGCTGTCTATTCAGTTCATCACCTTGTGCATAGCCAAGGCCAAAGATTTGTTGTAACGCATAGGCTTGACGTTCCATCTGAACTTGACCAAGGCCAGCAGAACGGGTTGCAATAGACATATCCTTATAGATACCAAATGCTTCGTCAGTTGTACGTCCCTGAGTAAGCATTTGCTTCATAAACTTTGCGTAAGGGTCAATCATAGGTTCAGCTTCAACGCCAAGCTGATTACTTAACTCAAAGAAGCGTTTATTAGAAAAGTCTTTCCCGTAACGACTAGACTCACCACTGGCAATATCCAATTGTATACGCTGGCGTTCACGTAATGCTTGACTATTACCTAGAGCGACGCTACCTTGTTGTACAGCAACACCTGCTGCTAATGGTGCAGCGGCTGCAAGTAGTTGCGGAGGCAACACCCCATAACCGAGGCTGAATCTGTCGGAGAACACTTGCCCGCTCGCGTGGGCGATGTTATGTGTAGGGTTGTACCCGCCTCCACTACTCACCCTTGGCTTCGTTACTCTACTGAGTTTAACTGCATTCTTTTCACGAATTTCAGCAAGTTTCTGTTCGTGACGTAGTGCCATACGTTCAACTGTTTGCTGATGTGTTAATCTGCGACTATCTTCTCTTCGCTTAAGGTCAAGTATTCTACGCTCAGAAGCTTCAACTTGACTCTGTACTTGGACACCTTCAACACGGTTAGACCTGAACGCCGCAAGCCGTTCTTGTAACGACCCCCTGCTTGGTGCTCCATAGGTAGAAGCATTCCTACCAATACGTCCAAGTGCAGATACTTCTCCAGACACTCTTTGTGCTTTACTGCTTTGGTAGTTGCCAACCCTACCGTATGAGCTAAATGCTTGTGCATTTTTCCCAATACGTCCAAGTGCAGACACTTCACGCATTTTACCCATGTTGGGGAGGTTTGCGAAGTGAGGGGAGTTTCTACCAATACGCCCTAGTAGATTTCCCTCCTCACGAACTTTGTTTGCAAGTTTGTTGAGGTCTTTAATCCTCACGTCAGCAGCTTTGAACATATCCTTATAGATAGACACAGCATCTGCGCGGTCACGACTACGAGATGGTAGTGGACTTCTCCCCATTGCAGGGAACAGTTTGTTGATGGATTCGGCGTTTCGCCTAATAACCTTCTGCTGATTAGTGACTGCTTGTGTCAGTTTGTTTGTTACAATGACGGCAGCAGCTGTCTCTTTATTAACAGCCTTTTGAGCAGAGACTTTACTCTTAGCACCATCTACTGTAGTCTTAGTCTCTTTCTTAACGGCTTTCTCAAGGTCTGTAGTGCCCTTGACATTACCTTTAAGTCCTTTCTCAAGATTCCCAAGGAAAGCGTCAACTTTCTTCTGATCTTGCTTATTTACTTGTATACCTAATGCAACAAAATAGTCAGCAATTTTCAAGGCATTACCCCTTAGCAGATTTCTGTTTTTGTTCTAGAATAGCCTGATCGTGGGCTGCCTTCTTTATGGAATCATGTACATCTAGCACTTCAAGCATACTATAGAGCTGTCCAATGGAATATTTATTATCCATGTCAGCTATCAAATGCAAACCACCCAGCTCATGTGTAGCTACTCGGTAAATTTCCCATTTTTGGGAAAACTCTTCAGCTATCTTACGCTCAAGGGGTGTACTACTATTGCCACCCGACTCTTTGGATTTTAGTCCTCGGAATCGGGAGCGGTAAAAACGTCTTCAAAGTTGTAGTTCAGCACTGCTTGGTACAAAGAAGATAGGTGCATAAAACGTCTAGCAAAAATAACATCGAACGACTGGATTGTAATTTGTTTGTTATCTTTAGCAACCGACTTAACAATTACTTCACGCATTGTGGCAAGATCACTCTTACCTGTTTGAATGGCTTCTTGGTACTTCTCCATAAACTGCAATGCATAGGATGCAGGGAGTGCAGTAACCAAATAATCTACTTCATCAACTGTAATCACTTCTTGAGGAAGTGCTACATCATTCATATTAAGCTTACTCATAAATATCTCTCATTATTTAGTGTTGTAAAACTTTAAGACCGTTTCCATGACAGTCTTAAAATCTATTGTTTGTTTAGAAAATGTTGGAAACAGTATCAATAGCACTGTTAGCCAATCCAGAAGCAGCTCCAAAGATACCACTAAAGATGTTGACAATCTGAGCATTACCACCAACAGTGTAACTACCAGTTGTCTGACAGAAGATTCTCCACTGACGATATTCAAACTCACCAGAGTAGACAACTTCAGGGTATCCTACAATGTAAGCTTCTACAGAACTGAATACACTTGTACCTTTCAGATCACTCACTGTAAGGGAAATACGCCCTGTACCATTCTGAAGGTCAAGCTCATGAATCCGTGAGAATACATCATTACTCATAGAAGTTTGAAGCAGTGGAATAGTAATCATGCAACTTGTGTCAGCATTTCTTACTCGTGTATGTTTGCCACGAATGCCACGAATAGGCTTGAAAGCATCTACACTTCTTGCAATTGAAATACTCTGCCAACCTGTTACTGTATAACCACCGAAGGTAAGGACTACTTCTTTTGGACTATAGCAAAATACTTTAGACATTAGAATAGCCCCAATCCCGGTAGTGCAGAAACTGCAATGTTGGTAATATCATTCAACAAGGAGCTGACTTCTTCGTTGCCGCCAATGTTGATAACAGCATAAGCAGATTTAATCACCCACACACGACTATCAATTGCATTGCTCTTTGTGAGACTAGGAATCCCTTCAATCCAAGATTCAGTGGAGAACAATAAGTCACTACCACTTTGATCTTTGATTAAAAGGGGAAACTTACCCCTCTGAGTAATCTCATCAACTTGCCACAATTTAGTGAGAAGATTATTAGTCTCAGCACCATTGTGTAAAGTAATTGTAATTGTATATGTTTGACTGTTGTTATACTTTCTTGCTATTGTCCCATCAGGCATCCGTACACTGCTGTAAGGCATTTCATCTTTATCAACAGAGATGAATGTACCATCGACAAACCCTGCAATTGGGATAAATCCAGCAATTAGGCATTGTACTGATTCTGGAACATAATTAAACAGCGTGGTCATAACTTCTCCTTAGAGTTAAAGGGCTATATTTCAAGCCCTTATAAGGCTAGTTATGCTTGCCAGCGTGGATCAACTTCACCACCTACTGCGTTAACAGCTTGAACAGCAGCAGCATCCAATGGGGTGTTACCGCCAATGTAGTTGTCAGTATTGAACATGAAGAATGTCCAGTCACGTTGTTCTGTGGTGCTAGACAAAGTAACATCAGGAGTAGTAGCAATAATCGTCTGACTAGAGAAGAACATTGTCTGTCCACTTTGGTCTTTAATTGTCATTGCAGCTACATATGTGTTACCATCATCACCTTCATCAGCGCGTTGAAGTGCTTGCAGAACGTAGTTGGATTGTGCATATTGGTGTAGGCTTACGGTTACGTTCATAGAACGATTGCGGCGTTTTACACGACCGCCACTTAGGTCACTGCCAATATAGGGTTCACTCGCTGGAACCATACGGGTTGCTGAGATAAATGTACCCTCAACAAACCCTGTTACTTGGTGAGTAAAATCACCAACCGAGATAATTACGTTTACAGCCTCGGGACTGTAATTACCAATTAGAATATCAGGCATTATTTATATTCCTTTCCGTTATACGCTGAGGAAGCCGTTGATGATGACCTTGCGAATACTTCCCGCAAGACGAGCACGGAATACAAAAGCACCTGCAATACGTTGAGCACGAAGGTTCTCCGGTATGGCCAATACGTCAGGAGTTTGGACAACCCATCCGCGATCAATAAGACCATTGGCTTCTGCTTGAGAAAGAACACTTCTAATTTCATTCTCGATAATCAAAAGTCCGGGATTTGTAAGGGGTACCTTGAGACTGTTGATTAGGCGGAAGTACACTGCCTCTTGGAGGCGAGCGTACAACCAGTCAATACCTACAATTTCCGTTTATGTTCATGTAAGGTCATTACTCTTACACCGCTTTAGGTTTTCTTGACCAACCGTGATGATTTCTTTTGCACCAATTTTCAATAATGTAATATTCCACATTACCGTAATATTGTGCGGCAAATATCGGGCTATCAAATTCCAAACCTTCTGGAGATACGAATTTATTCTTACTTCTAGAAGAGGACTTGTGCAGGAACTCTTCATTTCTTTCTGCGTTTTGTATAATATTATCATTAAGCTGCTTTGAATTTGCAGCTTTTACTACAGCACCAAGCTTCTGCATTGTAAGCAGTTGTTGGTAATTTTCCTCTTGACCTGACCAAGCTTTCATTTGTTTAGCTTTCTCGGCCTTCCACTCATCTGTGTGATTTTGACCTCTCCATGCGTCATTAGCCATCTTACGAATTTCATCCATGTAACCAGATTCGATACGTTGTTTAGCTAAGTCCCTCGCATGTTTTCGCTGAGCTTCATTATTGGCTAACGGGCGAATTCTATCCAGAAGACCTGACTCAACATTGGCCTTTCCACGAGCAATAACCTGCTCAACTTCCTGTCCAGCCATCATTAGCCATGCCATATAGTCAGAGGCTTTTTTAAAGGCTTTCCAAAGCAATCTATGGGCAAATATGTGTTGTCTGTATGTCAACCTAATAAGGTTTTCTTTTGAATCATCGCCTCCTGCATGGCGAGGAATGATGTGGTGCTTTTCTGTGTAGACACCAACCTCAAACTCTTGATTCTTGTATTTCTCAATAAACGCAAAATAAAGTTTTTCGTAATTCATAACTTCTCCATAAGCAGCTCATGCTTTCACGTGAGACCAGACTATATCTTAACGTACAGCATCACCTGTTTACGTTCTCCCCATTTCGGGTCATTTGACCCTACGGCATTCCTGCCTAGTCGTTGAACCTTCCCTTTCGGGCTTGGCTGCTGATTGTCCAATTTCTGTCGTTTTCAAACATTCACGCTTAAACCAGTTTACACAGGTTTTACGTTGTAGTCTACAGAACTTTAGGAGTTTCCAGCAATTAAAGGAGTTTTCACTAAACCGTTTCTGGTTTAGGCGACTTGTTTCAAATCGATTGGCGAACCACCAAAAGTGTCACCGTCTTGGAAGATATCAACACCAGCAACACGAGTGTACATGTTGCAATTCTTGCCGCGAAGATTTACACGAGCTGTATCATTGATAGTCGAACGAGTTACGCCAACAGCGCGCTTCTTATCCCAATCGTTAGAACCGGGGGTGTAAGGAAGTTGAGCACCGATCCAAGCAGCTTCTGGGTATTCAGTATCAGCAGTTGGGAGATAAACACCAAAGGTGCGGTCTGCTGTTTTAGCACTGAGCTTATAAGCAATGTCAGTGATACCTGTAGTGATTGCAACTGGGTCAGCAGTGGACGTACCCATGATTTTGCGTTGTGCTTGAATCACGTCACTGACGGCTTCTACAATCGCAGCGTTATGAGTATCAAGGATCAGTGCGTACCAAGTGCTGTTTTCATCACTAACAGCTTCTAGAGCTTCGGGATAGGTTTCAGTTGGCGTAGTAACAACGACACTTAGGTTACTGGAAGCTACAATAGACCAATTAGACCCTGGAGTCACAACAGCCACGGAGAATGTACCGTCAAGGTTGTTTGTAAAGGTGACGCCGGTCACAGGGGCAAGATCATAAGCTGCTTTGAGGCCAGCTACGATTTCTGTTGCAAGTGCTGTGGCATCTGAAGTATAAGTAAACACAGTTGGTGTTACACTAGATGGTCCAGCAATAGTTACAGTGTATGCAGTACTGTTAGAAACAGTTGCAACGGAACCAGCAACACTGTTAACCTGACGACGGCCTACTACAATGCTTGGTGGACGAGCACCAACAGTAGTTTGACCAAAGAGCTTTTGAGCAATCTTATAAACTTCATCTGCACTGTCAAAGTCATCTTCAACAGCAGAGAAGTCAGTGTAAGAGCGAGTACGTTCAGAGAATTTAGTATGTGTTGCAAGTACAAGGGGGATTTGGAAAGACGCAGTTTCTACAGGGGTAGATTCTCGCGTAATCGTGATTTGAACGATCTGGTCGAGTTCCGCCATCGTTTATTTTCCTTTATTAGGTTAAGGGTTTATTACTAGGTCTTCAGGTATTGTAAAATTGTCTTGGATTGTGTCGTTGTAAACACCCTCGACTGTAATACCCTCTACAATATCCACCACTTGTTTAGTAACTACATGGTAGGAAAATGTTACGTCTAGATTGTGGTACTCTACCCAAGTGGTATCACGCTTCTGAGGGGCACGTCTTACTTGACTCTTTCTCATAAAGCCAAGCTTGTTACGAGCAGCCTCTTCTAACACCAGAGGGTTATTGTTTATTCTTTGGTAGAGACTGTAAGCCATCTCACCAGATTGACTACCAACAAAGCTTAATTGAGCCATCACTTCATAAGAGACTTTAATAGTTTCTTCAAATTTGGCACCATTAGCTTCAACAAGACCACTGCTTACATGTCGTCCTGTTTGATCTACGTTTAAAATGCTAACTGTTACATAAGAGCCAGCTGGCTCATTACCATTGGCATGAGAATAAATGACCAGAGGGTTAGTGAACTCATCCAAAGTTTTGAGAGTGACGTTCCTGATGGCACCACGCACTGTAGAATAGATATTCATCCTGCACTAATCTCCAGACGGGCTGCTGTTGCACGGTAATGGTCAAGGATTGACATGGAGTAATGTTTTACTTTCATCACTTTATAGCGATCACCTTCATAAACAAACTCATCAGCCGACCAACCAGAAGTTCCCTGCTTATCCATACGAATCTCATTGGCACAGTAAATCTTGTACCATTCCCTTGACCTGTCAGCTTCAGGGAGTAACAGTAAGTCTTGATCTTTAAATGGTTGAATGTTTACTTCTAAGGGTACTTGTGTTTGTGTACCTTCTACCCATTCACCATTAACATAACTGCCTTGTGTAGCCCTATAGAAAGTAATAGGTATCTTCTTAGTGAGAAGGAATTGTGGTTTTAGCATTAAGTCCCTCTCTTAGCTGTCTTAGAAGTTACGTTGGAGATAAGTTGTCTAGTTTCATTCAATGGGTCATCAAACCCTTTCTGAGCGATTGTTGAGTCAGCGTTACCGGGAGTATCCCAAGCACGCATAACATCTTTCAAGGTATCTTCAAAAGCTACACCCTCTTTACGGAGGATTTTGAATACATCCCTGCCCATTGCAACTTCAGTGAGGATTCTTTTAAAACTTCCTTTATCACTACCCTTCAAAAGAGCAGCTTTTAATCCAACCCTCATGAAAGGGCGAGGAGGAATACCAGAACCGTTTCCTTGACCTCCCTCAGTCCCTTCTTCTTGCCACTGAGCTACTTGGGCCATTGGCAAGTTATCATTGTCAGGGCCATAGCGATTTTCTTCAAACCAACCAAGTTGATTTTCAAGAGTCTCAGCCTTAGCAAAGGATTTCTTCAGAGCAAGCCAAGGGCTTTTGTCTACTGTTAATTTCATAGACATTTGTTAGCAACCACATGATTTGATTCTAAATGGGTTTGTGTAAGAGAACATATTACCATCACACAAACGAATACCAATCAAGCCTGGACGAACATTATCTGGATTGCGATCATTTGCACAAACGTCTTCATAGCTAATACCAGCAGCGTAGCCAAGAACACCCTTGGGAAAGTTTACGGCCAAACTGTCTTTGATGAAGTTATCTAGTGCCACTGTATAAGCTCTGGCAATATCATTGTATACGTGAATGTCTCCCGTAATTTCCCTCGTGTTTACACTGGTTAGTGCAAGTGAGAGTGATATTGCAGCCATTCTTGCAGCTTGTACTAGATCACCATTGCAATAGTTAATGAACCACTGAATCTCTTCGTCTGTTAAATAATCGTGAAATGGATTAGCTGGTGTCAGACCTATAAGTAGCCTGACCACCTCTACATTAGTCAGTGCCATTGTAGTACCGCCCTTTATATAGGTTGTATTTTCGGGACAATCTCAGACTCTCAGTTGTGTTTAAATAAAGACTATCAAGTACAGCCTTGCACTCTTCAAACCTTCCTGAGTACGTATGAAACAGTGCCTTATTCTTAGAGTCTGGTGTGATAGTCATGTGCATATCAGGGACAATAGATTTGCAATAAACCAACCACTGATGACAAAGAGTTTCACTGCCACAGATTTGCATTTTGGTACAAGACTCTAGCTTAGAAAGATAGCCATCACCTTCAAGAACACCTCTCCAGAAATCTCTGTTAAACAAAAATTGTTCTGGGCACTCTTCCTTGGTAGACTTTCTTGGAGCCAGACCAAAGGCAATAAGTCTCTCTGTTATAGGTTCATATTGAAAGCCAAAAGAACACATGGAATACGTTTTGCCGGTTCTTTTATCAAACCTATGGCGCTCTCTAACTATATTTCCATTACGAATGTAAGCTTGTAAGCTTTTCAAAACCTCAACATCTTTCAAGGAAAGTTCAACGCTGACATTGTGTCCGTACTTTGTTTCCCTGAGATTGCCGTCAGTCAAAAGCCAACCATAGAAGTAAGCACACTCAGGTTCAAAAATATCTAGAAAAGCATTTTCGTTGATGGTATGACCCATCGAAAACCTATTTTCTTTTCTGGTCTTGATTGGTACTCCAAAATCACGTAAGACTTTAAGAGCAACATCCTCTGCAAACGGCATATCAAGGCAGATTTTTCTGGCACTTTCTCCGGCTTGATACCTTTCAATGATGACAGGTACATGCTCCGGTTTTACTTTCTTGTAAGGCCAGGTTTCAAAGTTAGGGTGTTCCATAAAATACTCCTTTAGAAGATAGAACCCACAGAATACCACTAACCTTGATAAAATACAATCAACTTGCAGCCATCAAACCAGCAGTGACCAGTTTACCCAGAAGGGCGTCAAACTGTACCTTCAAAGCAGCCACATCAGCAGCAGCAGCTGGTGCTTGGTACGGCATAATGTTGGTATCTGGAACTTCTGCGTTCACTTCTGTAATGACACGCTGGATTACAGTGTGTGCATCAACCCAAGCCCGTTCTGGACCACTTACATCGGCAATAGCCATAATCTTATTCCTCTAGAATATGGAGGGGCTTTACGCCCCTCACGTCACTCTTAGTTAGAGCTGATAACTTTAACCAGCGATGCAGGTTTGGTGCAGAAGTACAGAGGAGCCATTTCAAGCTCAAAGTCAACGTACTCATCGCGGTCATCAACGTACTGACGAACAAACATTTCACGACCCGGCTGGTTAGCCTGAGACAGTTTGTTGCTAGGGCCAGCATAACCACGGAACAGGTCACGTACACCAAGACCATAAGCATGACCAGTGTTGTCAGCAACACCTTGCTCAGTAGTACCGTTAGGCAGGTTGAAGGTGGCGTCATAGGAGATGAAACGAACACCACGGTATTCAAACACTTCCATGATACCCCAACGCATGTAGTTTGCGAGGTCATCACGCAGACGCTGAGTGCCACTGTTCTGATAGAACTTGAAGGCATCACGAATCATTGCATGGTTGATCAGCTTGTCAAAGAAGATTGGGTCAACCAGAACTTCGATACCGCTGATGGCACCACCTTGTTTAACATTGTTAGCTACGGCACGCTTCAGCTCAGCAATCTTAGCATCTACGTTAGTAGTGCCAGTACCAAGTACGAAGTCGATGGTGGTTTGAGCAACACCAAACTCAGTGAACATATCCGCAACAACTTTACCGTCTGGAGTCTTGAAGACACCTTTGAAAGCTTGCAGCTTCATGTACTCGTTGGTCTGGTCAGCAGCCATACGCATGTCTTGCAGTTTTTCAGCAGTAGCGCGAGCCAGAGTTTCTTGAAGCTCCTGACCCGGCTGACGCCAGCTTTGAATGTCTTCAGTCATCAGACGGTCTTGATGCTTGAAGTAAGCCAGTTTCAGAGCAAAGGTTTCCACTTCACGCTCTTTACCTTGGGTGGCGCTGTGATCACCACGATTTACTTGTGGGAGCAGGGTAATGTCATGCTTGTTAACGTCAAAGATGATGGCAGTTTGGCCAGTAGACTTCATGTTGAAGTAGTTACGGCTGTTTACATAACCATACTGATTTTCAATCTCGTTGATTGCATCAGTCATTTCGGTTGTTTTAAAGCTGTTGTAGTAATCGCGGATCACTGACATTCTAAGGTTTCCTTATTTCTTATTTATTTAAAGTTGATTACACTTGAACGCGATCAACGATGCCTTGAACGGCCAACTGAGTGACCATGCGTGCTTTACCTGGGGCATCCACAGCACCATCATAAAGGAGTGCAGCAGAGGTAATGCCGGTATCGCCACCACGGATCAGAACAGCAAGTTCGTGATCACCAGCAGCAAGGTTAGGTACGTCTGCGAAATGGTCAACAAGCACAGCAACGCCACCAGTCAATGTTGCAGAACCTGCTTGGTCAATCCAAACATACTTGCCACCAGAGAGTTTCAGCGCTGCACCAATATCCATACCCGCTTTTACGGTTACGGTTACGGTTTCACGGCAATAGCCATATTCAACACCACTTTCAAAAGCGATGATGTTCGAGAGTTTGTTAGGGCGAGATGCAATAGCAGTCATTTTCTTTTTCCTTATTTATTCTTGGTAGGCAGGAAGCTTTTGAAGCTGACCGGCTCTTTGGTTTCTTCATTAACGTCTGTACTCTTCTTTTCAAAAAGATCAGAAGTTTCCAGTTTGTCTTCTTTCTTCTTCATAGAAGCCAGTACGACATTAAAAGCAGTATCATCTACAGTTTCCAGAGATGCATACAACTTATCCGCTTGCTCTGCATCAGCCTCAACCGAAGCAATAGCCTCTTTACGGGCAGCGACTTTAGCTTCCTTAGCGGCGGTTTCCAGTGCTGCACGATCAGCAGCTACTACACTCAACTCTTCCTTAGCTTGGACCAGTTCAGCAGACAGGGAGGCTACAGCATTGAGTTGCGCTGCAAGCTCGGTTTCCTGTGCGTTGAATTTAGCTTCAAGTTCGGAATGCTGCGCTTGCAGTTCCTCAAATTCTTTCATTTGTACCTCATCAATTTCCAGTTCAGCAGTCTTCCCATCAACAGGTTGCTTGCTAAAACTAAATAGTTTATTGTTTGTAAACATTTTATTGTCCTTCTGGGCAACGTCTGCGAGATAATTGTAAAACTCATCGTGAGTCATTACTTTATCAGCCAAGCCAAGAGAAATAGCATCTTTAGCCATAAAGACTTTAGCTTCTGTTTTCTTAACTTGATCCACATCCATTTTTCGCATACTTGCTACATAGGATGTAAATTCTTCATACAAGGCATCAACTTTCACTTGAATGTCTTGAATAAACTCTGGTCTAAACGATCCGTCTTCTGCGAAAGGAACTTTGCTCCCACCAGCATAAACAAATGAGCGTTCGTAACCTTTTTCTTCTAGTGCTTTGGAGTCATTCATTAAACGAACAACAACACCAATGCTACCAACTTCTGCTTGAGGGTTTAGAATAACTTCATCTGCAATGCAGGTAACACCATAGCAAGCTGAAGCAGCCATGCCGTCAACATAGGTAAGGATTTTGATACCCTTAGCATCTGCTTGCTTACGAATGTAACTGCCAAGCTCCTGCATACCATAAGCTTCACCACCACCAGAGTCAGCCATGAAGACTAGGGTTTTCATTCCCATGTCAACCATAGCATTAAACTCTTGTACAATACCTTCGTAGGAAGTTCCACCACATAGGGCTTCCCAACCAGAGGATTTATATGTAAGAGGCCCATCAATATCAATAATACCTACTTGAGTATCAGAGTAATATTGAAGTTGTTTACCTTCTCGTGGTTTGTTACCAGCAGAGATATTCATCTCGCCTTGGTTGCGTTCTTTTAAATAAGTAATCACACTTTCAAAGCTCGATGGCTCAATCAAGTGTGGTGTGTTATATAGCTTCTTAGTTAGAAGCCTTAAACTATGAGCCATCTACGTATTTTCTCCATTACCTGTGGATTGATCCCCACCACCAGTTGCGTCACCTGTGCCAGATGGCATGCCCTCTTCCATACCTTCACCCGAATTAGACGAGTAAGCTGTCATTTCTTTCCTGACATCTTCTGTAGAAATAGTGGTGTCTGAGAAAGGCTTAGGCATGTTGGCTTGCTCGGCGACCCAGTTAGCAGTCTTAGCGTTTGCACTGATCAACCCTTGTGCGCCTGCGCGTTGTAGGAACTTAGACAAAACGTCAAGGTCAGGACTAACAAGATCACCAAAGTAAAATTCTGGCATCACTTCAGTTGACCAACCATTAAGTTCAAACAATTGTTTAATCAAGTCATGGTTGAGTTGATCTTGAATCTCAATCAACTTAGCCTCAATAGCCATGTTGGAGATGCCTTGTAGACTCTCTGCAAGAGAGAAGCTACCACCGCCATTCTGACCAAGAGTCAACTGAGAAGCCATAAGGCTTGTAATAATCTCAGAACGATAACGTCCAATAATATCTGATACGTTGTAGCTACGTTGGCCGTTAATACCAAGAAGCTCAAGATCGGCAATCACTTCTTTGCCGTTCTCATCTTTCAAGCTTGGAACAATTACGCCGCTTTGCTCACCCATGTGTAGGTTACGCATTACGTTCTTCCAATACTCAAAGGTCTGCTTATCTAAGTCACTAGCATCTTCTGCCATGTATCGGGGGTTAAGCTTCAATACTTTAAGACCACGAACATCAGAAGCTACGCCAGTACCTTCAAACTTCTCAAGCTCTGTTTTATACCTCCAAGCTTGCCAACATCCATTGAGAGGGGATTCGCCGATTGGTGAGTCTTTAAGCGGATTGTTTCGAAACAGGAGAAACTTCTCTCTGCGAATCCACTGTTCAACACCTTTCTCAACAATATCTACTTTATTCTTACCAGCAGGTACGTTCGGGTATTGATATAGCCCAGTAAGCTTACGTCCTGTATCTGTCCAATCCCAAGACTCAATACTATCTTGAGTAATAGGAGGAAGAGAGGCAATACCTACAAGACCATCATTATACTTACTACCATTCTTCTTATAGCGCTTACGATACACTTTCTCATGGGCGGCAAAACCATAGCGGTTAAAGCTTACCACTTGACGTATGAAGCTACCCCAACTATGATCCATATCATTGATACACTGCTTGATAAAAGCAGCTTTATCTTTGAGTTGGTCTTCATAACCTTCTGGTACACGAATATGCCAAGGAACACGAGCAATAGCCATTTCTACAAGATTTAGTGCAGGAGCAATAGTTGCATCCTTTGCCATGTCCTTGTAGGTTTTCATGCAATGTGGCCAACGAAGTTCGTGTGCGCACTCTTCAAAAATGTTCCCAGAGAATACGTTCAAGCCGTTGTAAGACACTTGACTAAGACGCATTCTGGGGATTGTACTATCTTCCCCTTTAGTTAGAGAAGGGGTAAGGTCTTCTGTTTCTTCCGCCATATCTCTTCCTATGCGAATGGGTTGTTAGTTTTAAGGAGGTTGTCTGTTGATTTAAGACCAGACATGTAGTTGGGGATTTGTATTTTCTGAGCAAGAATTGCTACGGTATCAGCCAAGGCGTCAACAATGTCCTCGTGACCCGATTCGCCGGACTTACGAAGACCAGTAAAAGCTTCCAATTCTTTATATACAAAGTTATTATCGTTTAGAATTTTATTCTCGTGGTCAGTACCACAATTCTTTAAGAAAACTATGTGGCCATTTTGTGCTAAACTGGATACTGGACGAAAGCGATCAAGCTTACTTTTTGTAGTCTGTAACGTCCTTACTCTAAACCCCTCTTCAGAGATTTCTCTTGAAAGCATACCTGTTGCGGCTTTGGCTGCTGCCCCAGGATCGAGTGGGAGAACTATATCCACATCATATCCGTCCCTGATAGCGTTATCTAGGATGAACTGTTTCCAGTCACCAAAACGAATACGAGTCTTTTGTACATCATGTACGAAGTATTCCCCACTCTTCAACTTAGAAACTTTGCAAGTTGCAGTGTAGTCTGGGGATGGATTAGCATCACTTTTGAGTGTGGACGCAAGGTCATAAGCCCTGACAGTTTTAACAATCTCACTCTTAGGCGGCTCTTGAATTTCTTCTCTACACCAGCTACGCAGAAAGTGCGTACTTGACTGTTCTCTGGCAGTCCAATCGCCAAGTAAAAGTCTGCGACGTTCTACATCCGGCATCGCCTCAAGCGAACCCAAGTATTCGGGTTGATTTTCAATGAGCCACGGATTATCGTAGATGGTGCCTAGAATCACTTGGAAACTAAGGGGCTTAACTTGCTTAGGGTGGTCAATTGGTAGATTAGGATTACCATATCTAACAATCATTTCCTCCTTAGAGTCTCCCCAGAATATCACACCTTCTCTACGAAGAATCCAACGAGTGATCCCATTCTTTTCGGGGTCAGGTAGGCCATATTTTTCATGCCCTTCCGGGTAAAGCCACCACTTGACCCAATCAAATAAAAATGAATCTGGATCAGGGTTACAACTTAACCAAATCGAAGGGTCAAGATTTGCCTTTGTCCGTAGACGAGAAACTAGCCACCAAATATGACTTTCAGAGGCATGAGTACACTCATCATAAAATACGTTTGAGAGTTCAAGGCCATGGTAGAGCTGACCAGCTTTATCGTTCTCATAGTGAGAAAAGGATACCGAGCTTCCTGAAGAAAACACGATGCGCTGGTCTTTCATTTTAATTTTAATATCATCTACTTGAGAGTAGAGGTGAACAGCGGCGTCAAAAAGACCACCGCTTTTCATGATAGCTGTAGAGTTTTTACGGATACAGAAACCACGATAAAGTGGGTCATCCATCCAGCGCAAATGGCGCATTAAACCTACGTGACTTTTAGCAAAAATGTTCAAGATAGTTCGCTAGTCCTATCTCCGCACCATTATGTGCAGCTATATGTTTCCATATAGAGCAGACCATATCATCACACCTGTAAAGGTGAGCTTGCCGCTTCCACTCGCTTGAGTGTACTCTACTCTGTTCGGTGGCAGCCTCTATGACTGCTCTTAGCAACCGCATTTCGATGGTCGTTACACCTTCCTATTTCTAGGCTTGGCTCGGGATTGCCCTCGTCTTTACGTTAGGATGTTCCCCGAGTTCAACAAGTTTAAAGATCGCCTAAGTCAACGATCCTGCTGCGCCACCCGCAACCAAGATTCTTGCGTCACTTTGCAAGTATTTTTCTTGGAAGGGTGACTGCGGAGCAACAATAATTTCACTCATCTTTAGAGTTTCCCTTGTATTCCAGCCACTGCTGATCTTCTGCCGGAATCCAACCGTCTTTAAACTTATCCACGAGACTGTTGAAATAATGTCCCGGTAGATTTGTCAGATTGAGCTTATTGTAGGAAGTCAAGAACCTAGATTTAGTAGGTTTTCCACACAACACCCACGCATCATAGTATATATCTGCCGAGGTCCACTTGTGTTTGTGCGCAAGGGCGTCTGGACTATATTTCAACCATGGTAACATTGACCGGCTCGGGTTAGGCTGACACCCGCAAGATTTAACTTTACCATTAGTAAAGCTTGTTCCTCGTTTTACTACGGTATTCCCACAAACACACAAAAGCTTCCAGAAAGAGACACTCTGCTTTTTACTACTATCAGCTTCCCAGTGAGAGAATTCAATGACTGTAAGTTGGTTATTAGACATACCAACAAGATTTTTAAACATGCTAGATTTATCTTTACTTAGGTCTGTATTGCTACGCATTTCAGTCATCTTAACTTTTGCACTTTTGGAGTACTCTTGTTTCAGTTTTGCGTATATTTTTGAAGACCTTACAGTGTCCCGAGTATGACTCATTAACCAAAACGCCCGCATTAGTGCGGTAGACTCCGGATGTGTTTTCCACAGTAACCAGTGTGCAATGAAGTGCTCTCTAGCCGTGAACAGGACAAGGTTATCTTTTGAATTACCACCACCTAGACATCTAGGTATAATATGGTGAGATTCATGATAACCCTCAAGAGCTGACTTATTCAAGCCCCTTACTTTACACTTCTCAACCAACTGATCATATATCTTTTTGTAGTTCATAATTACCTCTCATTAGGCTTAATAGGTGTAGACTAGCCAGATGAATGAGCATCTGGCGGGCTTGCAATCCCGTTCATCTACATTGATTTGCAACTTTAGAATTTAGTAGCCCTGCATGTACTTCCGGGCATCAGAAGTAGGAGGAGAAACACGCGAGGTAAGCAACGTGCTTCAGACGACATGCTCGCCTAGGAGAAATCTTTAACGTGACTAAACCTAACGGTTGTACTTACGAAAGATAGTTTGTAGCAAGAATAGAAGTGCCATTAACCAGCTCCGAGGTTTACAAGTTCAGCCCACCAACCAGAAAACACGCCAGTTGCTGTACCTGAACCAAAGTTTTCAAGACGCCAGTAGTAAGTTCCTACACCAACACCACGTTGATCAAACGACTTACTACCAACAGAAGATTGTTGTGCTGTTGCGTTAGTTGCCACAACCCTAACTCTATCAATAACTACACCTCCAGTAACTCCTGTACCACCTGTGAACAAGGTATTCTGGAACGTGTAGAATGGTGTCTCACGAAGAGTCATTGCATTCTTTGGAAGAATCGGTAGAGGAGTTGCATAAGTACCAGTACCTGTAGAACCTGCATAAGTGGATAGGCGAATACTGCCTGCATCTACTACACAACTTACATCATACAGAATCGTGTCAATTGCCACGTTAGCTTGGACGTAAACACTAGCGCCCGATGCTATCGAGAATTCATAGAATGTGCGAGCTTCTCGGCCACTATGGAAGGATGTCTGTCCTGTGTCTACTTTAACCCTACGATATAACTCATTAGGACTTGTATAGATATCATGAGGAAGGTCTACACCGGTAAATGGTGTGATTGTCTCTGTAACCTTCTGAACCAAAACAGGGCCAGTACCACCACGAATCCAGATAGGATCACTTGTTGCGTGTACCAGCACTGTCTGACCAGAGAGTAAGGGATACTGGTCACTGTCTGCTAAAGGAGGAAGAGATGCTTGAACTAGATATGCAGGAGAAGATGTATTATTGGTGACAATAAGACTTGTACCAGTATCAAAGTCAGAAAGCGTATAAAGATTGGTGTATGTGAAAGGACTTGGGATACTTACTACTTGCATTGCATTCCCCTGATGGAATTGTTATTTGTTGTAATGTGAGGGAATGTGGTGCTCTGTGAGTGAATCGAACACTCATCTGTTCCTTACAAGGGAACTGCTTGACCTTCCAGCAAACAGAGCGTATTTGGCTGGCGAGATACGATTCGAACGTATGACCTAAGAGTTAACAGCTCTTTGCAACTACCGCTGTGCTACTCGCCAAGAATAAGTATTGGGTCGCCACACTACCGTGCTCCCAATCAACAGGACAACGCTCCTGCTCTCTCCACCGTTTGCGTACCGAAGCACGACTTAATACCCTACCGTCTAGGGAGTGCCTTTACAGGAGACTAAATATTACCCGTCGGTAATAAGTGCTGGAATACCACCAGCCTGTACTACATGGCTCAAAGGCCAATTGATGCTTAGGTAGCGATCACACCTTCGTAGAACTACTGCACTTGTACCACTCTCGTAGTTGGCCCTTAAATACAGCATCCCGGTTGAACGGGCTGGTCTTTTGCTATTTTTACATAGCGACTCGTCAACGTACTACGCCGCGTATGAACGTAGTATCCGTAAAACAGCCTACCGCCAGATAGGCTTTCTTCAACTAGGCAAGTCGAAGTACCAGACCGAAGCCTGATTAGGATGACGCTGTGCTGGAGGAAGACGAAGTATAACTAAATACACAAGTCAACCCTAAGTAGTGTCCAGCCTTTCGATAAACCAACATCTCACCTTACGTGCAGTGAATCCATACACTATCTGCCGAGGTCGCTGTGTACTGTCATTGGTCTATCTAACGTCAGTTCTTTCTGTCCACTGTCCATAAACAGCGAACGCTTAATCATCACTCTTAGTGATTGAAACTACTTTCGTGCTAAATCGTGCTTGAGGCTGAGCGACAGGCTCTTTTGGATCGTCTTCAGGGTCTTCTAGCTGATCCTTCTCACGGCCATACACCTCATTGCGAAGGCTGATAGCGTTATCAACAATCAACTTTACAGCACTTAACTGTGTAGTGGATGTGACGTTCTTACTATCAAGCGGCTCATCAAGGATAGCTTCAGCTTTCTTCAAGGCTTTCGCAAGCAGAGGATCAATATAGTCCAATACTTGCTTTATTTTAGTCTGACGCAGTGAACGAGATGACTTACTATTTAAAGGTCTACCACCTCGGGCCTTTCCAACACGTCCCAACTTATCTGGTTTCTCTGACATATTCTTTCCTCAAGTTCAATATAATCTTACAGTACTAATTGAACTTTGTCAAGCGTTATTTGATATAATGTGACAATTATTGTCACTCATCTGGAAGAATCGTCCAGAATTGCGTATTTGGCACTGTATCCACTTCATGAGCGTATTCAAATTTGAAGTCCTCCTCAGAATAGGGGAGGGTTGTTGTCAAATGGCAAACACATTCACTGACCAGTGGAGTACAGTGAGGACACTGTTTCTCTTTCATTGGTAGTTCCTGTTTTGTGCGGTTGAAGGTGTCAGTATACACCCAAAAGCGTTCTTGTCAATAGATTTTGACTATTATTTCAACTTTTCATTAAAATAATTTATATAATCCAAATAACCCTTAGCTCGTTGGTAGTTCTGATTGATATTCACACCAATCTGTCCTGACTTACCATAGGACAACCAAACCCATTCCATGATTGCACCTTCTTTAGGTTTTATAAACCTTCCACCTGATTTGTACTCTACTTCACACTCAAGCAACCCTTCAAACCATTCACTACGTTTGTACTTCTTAAACATTATCTTTCTCCTCCAATCTTTTCTCAAGAAACAAAATATACTCCATCAACTCCTCCACTTGCCTACTGACTCTCCAACTCTCTGAATTCCTATTCTCTCGATAGCCTTCAAGAAGGCCGTGTGGCTTTCCTCCTTTGAGGAAGTGCTCAAGCATATCATTACGGTCTTGTACTAATTTCAATACACTCTCCTAGAATGGGCCGTTATCACACCCAGAATCATCGTTATACGCATCTTTAGATGCACCCCAGTAGGGTAGCCTAGGCTCTGGTGTGATCGTTGATTTAAGGGGTGTTTTAGTAGGGATTTGACCCTTCCCAGACCACTCCTTAACAACCTTATTCTGCTTCACATCACTTCTCCAAAAGTCCTCTGGAATCTCTGGAAGTATTTCAGTATTATCATTATCTACATACAAGATAATGTCAAGGACTTTCTCATATCTCCAATTCTTGTGTTGACCAGCTTGACCTTTATTGGCGACCATCAACCCACTGTCAATAAATCCACGTATGATCCTACCAACCTGTTTCACACTCACACCACAAAGCTTGGCAATATCTTCTTGCTTGTCAAAATGCTTGTCAAAGAATGTGTTACGTTTCTTCATCACAACGTAGACGTTCTTGTCGTTAGCTGTCAGTTCTATCAGCTCACCCGTCTTAGGGCTAACGTAACCAGTCGCTCTCATCAGCACCTCTGGGTACTTGTAAAATAATGTCTGTTCCAAATCTTCACCTCAGTTCTAAAGTTCTCTAGGTGGTGTCCTGTGGATCACCTTTCGTTTTGTATACTATCAAGCTGCATAAGTTTTACTAGGCATTCTACAATGAATGCTTGTCTTGACATTCCTCCTCTTTTCTTATCAACCCATTCCAAGATGGTAAATGGTAATTTTATGTTCATCAAACCTCCTCAAAGGACATACTGTCTCTGTCATGGGACACGAAGTCCTATAACGGTTTATCTTTCCTATCGCTTTGCTCTTACACAACAAATGATGAAAAGAAGAAAAGCAAAAGCGCTGGATACGACTACAATCTTAAACAGATTGGTGTTAATCATCATAGGACTTTATGTCCTTTAATCTTTCTTTGTATAATTCTATCTCTATTTTCTATCTCTCTATTGGGACTTCTTGTCCCTTAAATGTGGGACACGGTGTCCTATGACCTAGACAGGAAGTCCTATGACCCTCCATTCACATACCCAAAGTAGTCCTTCAAAATCCAGCACATCTTAGACCACAAATCGAAGCTGCGCTTTTCCATATCTGCCAACCCTGTACCAATTCCTGCTGCTGGAAACACAATTGTATGTGTCTTAGACAGCTTGTACAACCCGCGCAGGTCATTCAGCACACAGTCAAATTCATCTTCTTTATCAGAGAAGAATGCCCAATTATCCATACTCGGATAACGCTTTGTTGCAATACCGTAAGCATTTGGTTCATCTCTAATCACAGCTTGTCCACGCTTACCATAGCGCTTCATGTTGTCACCAAAGACATAAATCTTCTCTGGATTAGCACGCAACAGCCTCTCTGTAAACAGCCTTTCTTCAATTTCTACATTCATATAAGCCTCCTTTTATAAGCTTGCCACTAATCATACACCCATTTCCTCAGAATGCAACCCTCATCAGAAAATAATTTACAAGAATCTTCTCCATACCTCTTGACTCTCAGGAATATTGCTGTAGAATGGTAGCCACATTAAGCAAATCCTAGGAGGATAAAATGAAAGCGTATGTTGTTAGTGATGACGAATATTGCACCATTGAATTTGCTGAACACAGGGCAACTGCCCAAGCAAATGGTGCGAATGAGCTGAACAGCGAATTTATCTATGTGCGTTGTCGCAGAGCACCGGAATTTGATCAGTATGCAGAAGCTCGTAAGGTGCCGTGGAAGGTTTTGATTGAAGAACATGGCTGGTCGCAAGAATGTGGATTTTGTTACAAACGAGTGTATTCAGATGAAGAAGGTCGTGTCTACAATGATGGTGAAGACCAAGCTTATTGCAATAGTGAATGTATGCATAAAGCCAAGGAACAAGAAGCTAAATACCTTGAAATGGTCAAGGCTCTATGACCTCTAAAGAACACACCTACACCAAAGGATCATGGGAGATTGTCACACAAGAAATAAAAGCCCATCTTGGAATAAACTGCTTGACACCTGAGCTTGCGAAGACTATCCTAGCACTGTACATCAAAGGTGCCAGTGTAACAGAGATTATTAAACAATTGGAGGAAGAGAAATGAGTGATGTAGAGTGTGAAATCAGGTGGGAAGATGTGAACACGTTTTCGTGGAAAGAACTACATGGCAAACAAGTCCACGTAATCGTAGTTGAAGACAGTGGTGTGCAGAGTGCTACGTTGTATGATAGTGTCACTCAAGAGTTTTTCGTTGTCAGTGTTAAACAAATAGGAGAAAATAAATGAATCTGTTTAAAGTAGAGAATTACCCTGAGTGTGGCATTAAAGATAAAATCATCCTTAAACTTTTGGAAGAGCTTGCTGATGCACAAAGGAGCAGCGCCTCTTGTGGTTATGAATGGAATCTTGCATTTGACTTAGAACTGATGAGTCCAATATGGACTAAGTTAGATTTTGTGACTTACTATATCCCACACAGTGTAGGGGAAATAAATGATCACAACAACCATAATCATCCTATACTGCATCATCGGCTTTATATTCCACGTAGGTATTAAGAAAGAAGCATCACAAGATACAAGTGGTGATTTGGATAAGCTGAGTCCAATGTTTGTCAGCATTATGATTTGGGGAGCAAGCATGCTCTGGCCTTTGTTGATTGCCGGAGCTATCATTCGTAAATTTAAAGGGGAATAAATAATGAGTAAGAAATTAATCATCTCAGCACGCACATGGAGCACCTTTGTAGAATCTCTGAAAGGTAATCTTAAGCACAACTTTGGTATTTGCGAAAAGACCTTGTTTAAGAATGGTTACTATACTGCTGTATTGACCAGCGGCATTGACAAAGCGTATGTAAGCAGACTTAATACAGTCACTGGAGAAGAAATCGAGTCCACGCTAGACCTCTGTGACTTCCTTGGGAGTTGTCTTGTTCCATTCCCACAAGAGCTTATGACACGGATGAAAGAGATTGCAGGGAAGGCTGAAGATAATAAGGCGATTGATTTGGAGAAGGTATTGCCAAAAGAGAATGTAGAGCTTAAAATTCAACGTAAACCACGCACACGCAAATCAAAACAGTAAGGAGTAATTATGGAATCTGTAACAGTCGTAGAGGTAAACCCATACACCTTCGTATCGGAGGTAGTAAAGGCTATTCAGCAAGGGTTCTATGTAGAGTCATCAAATCGTGGGTGGCTTTTAGAGACACACCTAAAGGAAATTAACTTGTATCAAAACCCAGGTAAGGTTTTTGAAGAGAAAGAGCTTGGTGAGTTTGTTATCTCTGACTACAGTGCTCAAAACTTCTTGTATGAACTTTGCTCTTGGGTGGGTATTGGTGCTCATCTGGATATCAACTCACTTTTTTGGGATATTACAGGAATCAAGAGTATTCGTGGGAAGCTGTACTTGCCTGCTGAATATACCAAGGAACAGCTTAGTGAGTTAGATTGGACTGACTTCAAAGAGGCTGTCAAGATAATTGGTATTACTGGCCGGGATCGTAATCTTATGCTGACAAAATATTTACAAAACACTGGGCAGGAGGTTTGATATGAAATTCAAGGTTGAAGACAACTGGGGTATGATTGAAATTGTCTTTGAAGACGGTTCAAAGTCTAAACTTCGTGGACAGATGGTTGAGTGGAACGGCACTGTTGGGCGTATTTGGAGTGTCTCAGATAAATCATCTCATAACGGCGGTCACGGTATGGGTCAAATGACTTCTAGCCAAGCAGTAATAGCCACTAAAGATATGAATATTGTACCTGTGAAGCTTGCTTGGGATGCAGGATTTGAATTGAACATGCTGGGAAGTTATGGGTTATGAACATCAATCAAATACAGTTCTTGCGTGACCTCGATAAAGAAGGCACCTTCGGTACAGTGCAGAATGTCTTGATGAGTGGTGACTTATCCACCACACCTTTCGAAAACGTAGCAAAATACTTGCTAACGTGCATGAAAGATGAGAGGATGACATTGCTTGCTGAGAATGAAAGGATGAGGAAAGCTTTGCAGAAGGCCGGTCTTTATACGAATGAGATAGCTTTGGGTAGGGAGGGTTGATATGAGTTATTACTATATGTTCAGTCAAGGTCAGTATTCCGATTACTGTGTTGGTGGACTTTATAAGAGTGAGCAGGAACTAGACGAGACATATTTCATTGAGTATGTCAGAGCAATGCTTCTGAGTCAGATTGATTCTGAGTGGAAAGAAGCTGTTGACTTTATCACTAATTGGGAATTACAAGATATTTGCACAATCACTAACAATAGACTGGTCACAGAAAGCTTGTTTGAGCTTCACGCTGGTAAATGTCCTACTTGGGGAGATAAAGAAGGTCGTAAGTTGTGGGGTGATGCCTACTGCAAGTGGCTGAATGAACAAGCTATTGAACTAAACTACATTGCGAAACTCTTGGAAGAGGGAATCTTGGTTAAAGTTGAATATCAAGAAATCTGGGAGGGTTAGATGAAAGACTTACTTCGTAATAGCATGTTGGCGTTATATTCTGACAATGACACGATCTATGACGCACTTTTACAGGTGGACTGGTCTAAGCTCAATTATAAGTTCCAACAAGAGCTTTTCCTTCGCATAAGTCCAGACCGATTCTATGCTATGGATGAAGTGCTCCGCAGCGATGCTTATATTGAGTACCGCGATGCAATCGACAGGGCCGCTCAGGCGTGCTCTAATGATCTTGCAAACTTACTTGAGTTTGTTGTTTCTGAGAATGAGAATGGAGGTGCAAATTGACAGAAGAAGATAAGGCAATCCTTAAACTAATCAGCCTCGCAATTCAGGGTGCTAGGGTAGAAAGTGAATACAATAACCCTGTTGATGCAGTACATGATGTTATGACTCTCTGTGAGATTGCAGGGATTATTGCTACTGAACTAGAAGTGGAGGTGTAATTTGGGCGGACATAATCGTAACTTCGTTGTAGCAATTGATGGTGAAGAAGTGCAGGTGCCTCGCAAGCGTGTTCGCAAAAATAAGGTTGGCGGTACACCTACTTCTAACCCCAAATTTGATGGAGAGAAAGAGTTTAATTCTATGCATTTTGTTCCTATCGGCCCTGCACAGACGTTGGGTGCAGAATATCTGAAAGAAGGACGAAAAATTGTCTGCTTGCAGGGGCCGGCTGGTGGTGGTAAATCTATTCTTGCTGCTTGGCATGCTGCCAATCTACTTAAAGAGAAGCGGATTGATAAGCTATATCTAGTACGCCCTTACGAATCTTGTGGTCGTACAATTGGTGCGGTTCCGGGCACCGAGAAAGAAAAATTGGCCGTTATTTTTACAAGCATCCTTGAGCATCTGAAGAAATTTCTTGGTAAAACGCAACTTGCTTACATGTTAGAGAAAAATGTAATCGAGTTCAAAAGTGTCGAATGGATGCGTGGTTTCAGTTTTGAAGATGGTTGCTTTGTTCTTTGTGAAGAAAGTCAAGGTTTTGACACGGATCTTATGCAAATGTTGACTACTCGTATTGGTGATGGTGCTCAACTTTGTCTAACTGGTGATGAACGTCAAAAGGATATTCGCAAAGTTACAGGTTTAAGTTACCTGAATGCAATGCTAGAGAGTGTAGTTAAGAATCCACCAAGCTACTTGGATAAAGAGGATGTTGACCAACTGGTAAATAATATTGGTTTTGTTAATTTTACTTTTGAGGATAGTGGTCGTCGAAGTAAGTTGACTAAAGCGCTTGTTAAACTTTTCTACCATGAGTGAGGTAACTTAATTTGACTACAAGTGCAGGTTTGATAGGTAACAGGTTCGGTGAGTTAGTAGTAATTTCTCTTGCTGAACCTGTTCTCATAGGAAAGAGGAAGGATGTAAGAAAAAGGGTAAATGTAATATGCTCTTGCGGGAAAGAATATATAGTATCCGAGAGGTCGTTGCACGAAACATCTAGTTGTGGTTGCGTAAAACCATCTCTGCGAGACAAAAGAAACTTAACAGGTAGTAGCTTTGGGAGGTGGACTGTAATTTCTGAGTCGGAGGATAAGGCAAGCAATGGCTCTTACAAATTCAATGCAATTTGTACATGTGGAACTATATCTGTAGTAGAAAGAGGGAACCTGCTAAAAGGAAATTCAAATTCCTGCGGTTGTTTACAAAAGGAGGAGCTTGCAGAGAAGAATAGAACTCATGGAGAGAGTAAAACTCCCGCTTATGTTTCGTGGTCTGGTATGTTATACAGATGTGACAACAATTCTAGGAACTATGAAGATGTCAATGTTTGCGATAGATGGCACCCTGAACGGGGTGGCTCCTTTGAGAACTTCCTAGAGGATATGGGGCAACCTCCAGAAGAGATTGGATACTCTATAAACAGAATCAGAGGAGCGAAGGAATACAACAAGGAAAATTGTGAATGGGCAGATAAAAGTTTGCAGGGGTATGACCAACGACTGAGTGTAAGGAATACAACAGGACGTTGTGGGGTGCATATTTCGAGAGAAGGTAAATACAGAGCTAAGATTACAAAGAACTGTGAACACATTATACTTGGTGATTTTGAAACGTTTGAAGAGGCTGTAAAAGCCAGAGAAGAAGCAGAACTTAAATATTATGGTTTTATTAAGGAGTGATTTATGAGCGATAACGATTTCAAGCTTCTACCAATGATGCAGGCAACCAACACATTCACAACTGAAGTTCGTGGTACTCAATTCACCTACTACCTTACAGGCCCAATTGAAGCTCCTGAGAATTATGTGGATTTGTGCAATATTCTCCGCACTGCTGGCCCCCAAGATGAAGTAATCATCCGAATAAATTCGAGAGGGGGTTTTGTGTCATCTGAGAGAATGATTGTAAACGCGATTATGGAATCTCAGGCAAATGTCAAGGGGTTTATCGAGTATGACTGTATGTCGGCTGCTACAGGTATATTCTTGGCGTGCTCTGCACATGGATGGGGTGAGCATATTCAATTTATGGCACATTGCGCGTGGTGGGGATCAGTAGGCAAGAATCCAGACGTGAAGTCACAGACAGAGTTTGGAATTAAGCAGATGGAAGAGGAGATTGAGACTACTTATCAGGGTCTGTTGTCACCAGAGGAAATCGCTCAGTGTAATGACGGGAAAGAGTTCTGGTTTGGTGCAAAAGAGCTTGAAGAGCGTATGATGCGTTTCTACGACTACCATGCTGAACAAGGTTGTGATGATCCCGAATGCGAGAATTGCAACCAAGAATCTATGCCTTCTATTGACAACATCATCACCGAAGCTGTAGCATCTGGTGTAGAACAAGGGTTGGCTGCTTTACTGAAGAAATATGATTTGGTGGAGAAGCCTAAGCCAGAGAAGAAGGCTCCACGAGCTAAGAAAGTAATTTCTAACAAAGAGGACATTTTCGTAGGATAACAGTTGACAACAATATGTGGAGTGCTTTATCATGGCTCCACATTCAACGAAGGAGGATTTATGAAAAAGAAATCATGGACACTCAAAAGGTTCCTATCAGATGAAGCAACAGAATCCGGTAGCATTGTTTGCACACTCCGACAACCAAAAGATGATGACGGTTGGGTTTGTGCAAGTGTAATGGTGAGAGATTGTTATAAAGAACCTGTTGAGTTAGAATTTGGTTGGTACGCGGGCAAGAAGAAGCAGAAAGCCAAACGTATTAAGAAAATTAATTTGATGATTGAAAGCCTTGAGAAATTCAAGGAAGCTTTGGAGGAAGCCAAATGAACAAATATTCAAAGCAACGTAAGATCATCAGCGCAAGTAAATACATGCGTATCTACAATGACAACCTAGACAAAGTTGGCACAGCTCTTGTGTTCAAGACATATAATCAGGGTTGGATTAATAGTCTCTCTGCTGTTAAAGTAGGTAACTTCGTATATTGTACTCTGCCTTGTAAGCACCAGAATGGTAGCAGGCTTGAAACCTTCTGCATTAAATATAACGTAGAAGATAGTCCTCTGGACAATATTGTCTTCGTGAGTTACCCTAAGCCCGTACAACCAAAGGTGGAATTTTAATAATGATCGAACTAGAATATGACGAATTCCTTGATCTAATGTCCCACCAGCAAAGTTGGATTGCCTGTGAATTAGGTGAGAGTTTGAGTGAAGCCTTGATGGAGGAGATGAATGAAAGCAACTGAAATTAAAGTTACGATTGTAGAAGCTAGTGAAGTTGACAACTACGATGAGGACGAAGGTTTCAGTTTTAGACACCCTGCAAAATTCTACTTCGTCAACGGACTAGGTCAATATGTGTATGTTCACACACGAGACATGAAAGTGGTTACTGAGTACATCAAAGAACACTATGATGGGAAGTACAGCGTGAGGACTGCAAAACAAAGCAATGGTAGTGGGAGTTATACTTGTGTTGGCACAGCTACGCGAGCACGACCTTCAAGTAGGCCGCCAAAATGAAGGATAAGTACGCACAAGCTCTAATGGGTATGGCGGTTAGGTTTGGAGAAACGTCTACAGCAGAAAGGTTAAAAGTGGGAAGTCTTATTTATAAGAATAACTCTATAATCAGCTTGGGTGTAAACGGCCAGCCTCCGGGCTGGAGTACAGAGGTATGTGAGGACGAAGAAGGTAAGACACTGAGCACAGTACGCCACTCAGAAGCAGCCGCTCTTGAGAAGCTATACTTGAGCACAGAGACTTCTGAAGGTGCTGAGATGTTCATTTCACACATGCCGTGTTTGAATTGTAGTTTGAAGATTGTTGCAGCTAAGATTAAGACAGTGTATTATCGTCACCCATATCGCTGTACGCAAGGGATTGAATATTTGAAGAAAAATGGTGTTGAAGTTTATCAGATTTGATATACACTCACTATTAGTGACTTTGTTTAAGAAAAGATAAACCGGGAGGATTTATGAGTAAATTTCGACCTTTACTTGCTGTAGCATGTGAGGATGTAACAAAACTGAATTACCCAATGCTTCTGTCAGAGAAATTGGATGGCATTCGGATGTCTGTGCATAACGGTGTATGTATGTCACGTAGCATGAAGCCAATTCCCTCTGCTGCTGTTCAAGCCAAGTTCGGCCGTCCAGAATACGAAGGCTATGATGGTGAAATTATCTACGGAGATAAGAATGCCAAGGACGTGTTCAATAAGAGTACACGAGCTTGTATGAGTCATGAGTTTCCAGAGGAACTAGATATTACTAAGCTGCATTTCTATGTGTTTGACGTAATTGGTAATGAACCTTACGCTGTTCGCTATGGTCTTATGAACCCTGATACAAAGAATAATGTACACCGACTTTGGACTACTTATGTAAACTCTCCAGAAGAAGTGCAGAAGTTTGAAGCTGAGTTCCTTGAAGCTGGTGCCGAAGGATTGATGTTACGTGACCCTACAGGCCGGTACAAGCAAGGACGTTCTACGCTCAAAGAAGGTATTCTTCTCAAAGTCAAACAGTTTGTTGATGAGGAAGCAACTATCATTGACTTCGAAGAGAAGATGCACAACGCTAATGAAGCTACTGTCGGTGAACTGGGGCAAACTAAACGTAGTAGCCACCAAGAGAATATGATTCCTTGTAATACTCTTGGAGCATTAGTTGTACACTCTGAGAAATGGGGAACATTCAAGATTGGTACTGGCTTTAATGATGAACAACGTCAAGAGATTTGGGATAACAAGGATAATTATGATGGTCAACTTGTAAAGTTTAAATACTTCGCTGTTGGGATTGTAGACAAGCCACGTTTCCCTGTGTACATCGGCATTCGACATGAGGATGATATGTAATGGAAGAAGAATTTGAAATCGTGGACACATCGAAAGTCCAACTAGCCAGCCTAAAGAACTATATGTCAACCCTTGGTTATCAATACTACGCAATTGATAAAGTATTCATCTCAGACTTGTGGATCAATCGTAGTCGTGTGAATATTGGATTTGGTACTGCCGTACTTACCCATAACGGCATGTTCACTGAGACTCATGGTCGTGGTTTTGAGCCAGATACAGTGTTTGGGGATATTCCCTATGCTGTATGGCAAGAGGCTCAAGCTGACAAGATCGTCCACACAGCCTACCTTCAGAAATCCTACAAGCGAGGTATTCTCTGCACAAAGCATCTTGTGAAATTTGTACGTCCAGAGGAATCGGAGTTGTTGTTGAAGAAAAAGAAATGAAAATATTTTGCCCCGGAGCTTGCACAGTCTGGGGTTTTCTTGTATCTTAGGTTCATCAAAACAAACAGGAGGATTTATGAAAGACAAGAAGCTACGTTCAATGATTCTAGATTGCGTTCTGTACTACAAGAAACTTCATGGTTGCTGGTATGAGCGTCCATATACTTGTGAAACTATTCTACGAACTGATATAGGTTGTGAGAGCCTTAATGTGCAGTCTTGTCTAGACCTGTGTAAGAAATTGAAGAAAAATCCTAAGCAAGTCTATATCTATCCTCACATCTGTGAGGATCATGATGGATATCCTGAGCACCACATAGAACTTTACACTAATCGTAAATCCAGTGATGTTGAGTGGTTTGAAGAGATTTCTCAAGCTATCAGTCCTCAATGGGAGAAACAACGCTACGACCAGTACTTGCAACTGAAGGCAGAATTTGAATGAGTACACTAGAGTACTTTTATAGCTGTATAGCTCTGGCAGGTATTGCTTTTATCTTCACTCTGTGGCAACCTACACAATATCCACCACTACTAGCAGCTCCCTACACAGACATGCTTTGTCCAGATATAGCTATTAAACATAGTGTAGGGAGTGACTTAAAGACGAGTGTGCAGATGGTTGATAAATGTGCAAGCTACGTCAATGTTTTTAAATTTAATTAGGAGGAAGACATGCAACTATCTGAGAAAGCTTACTTGTTTGCACTTGTTGCTCACGCTGCTGTTGGTCAGAAGAGAAAGTACACAGGAGAAGATTATATTCACCACCCTTGTGAAGTCGCTAGTATCATCCGTATGTTGAATTTCAGTGATGAAATGATTGCAGCTGCATATCTACATGATGTTGTTGAAGATACACAAATACCACTATCGCTTATTGAATCAGAGTTTGGTAAATGTATCGCCACTCTCGTAGAAGGTCTTACTGACGTATCTAAACCAGAGGACGGCAATCGTGCTATCCGTAAAGAGATTGATCGTCAGCACACAGCAAAACAATCTGCCGCTTGTAAGACAATCAAACTTGCAGATTTGATCAGTAACAGCAAAAGCATCTTGCAACATGATAGAGATTTTGCTAAAGTATATTTGAAAGAGAAGAAGCTTCTGCTTGAGGTGCTCAAAGAAGGCGATGAAGTGCTCTGGGAAGAAGCTAGTAGAATTGTAGAACAAGGGTTAAAGGAGATTGATAATGACTGAAGCAATTGAACAAGAAACCAAAACACTAGAGCCAACCTTGGATGATATTTTCTCTGAGCAGAACAAAAGAAAGCTGTTCAAGAATAAATCAGCTATGCTAGACTACCTCTCAATGGTGAGTGTTGCAGCAGGGCAGTTTCGCCAAGGATACGGTAAAGATGGTCAGCTTGTTTGGGAATTAGTTTATATTTCGGAGGATAATTAGATGAGCAAAGACGGATATAACATAAACGAACCGCCTACAGGGAACATTTTACCTAAAGTTCCACCAAAGGCTCCTCCGACTACAGAATACGTTGGAGGACGTGTGTGTAAAGGAGATGTTAGGCTTGGTAGTGGGTGCGGAGCTTGTTCACGCTGTTTTGAACAGATGAAGGAGTTGGCACTTCTCCCTTCTGAGCGCAGAGAGCTGCATGAGCGCATCAAAGAAGCTAATCAACGCTTCGACCTTGCATACAGTCAAGCTTGCTTTAAGTTTACTAGGATTATTAACGAAAGTAATTTGACTGTAGAACAGAAGCAGGATATTTTATGGCAACTTTGGAAATAGGAGATTGTTATGAAACAGCGTAAGACACGTATACAGAAGATCACTAAGGCAAATGGTACTGAAGTATTTAGTCCACAAATTAGTGTGCTATTTGGGCTAGATTGGTGCGCATTTACGGACTATCCAGATAACCCATTACCAATGTCATTTAAGCGGATACTGATTGATAAACACAATCTTACTTACAAAGGTTTGTGTAAATCACTTGAAGAAGCTAAAAAGGTGATTGATGAGTACACAGCCTATGTGAATCACCAGAATGCTTCTCAGATTGAGAATAAAGTGACTAAGACAGAGTATATAGACTACCCATAGCGTAGGAGCATCCCATGAAAATCTTCTTCCTAGCTGCATTGCTTCTGATTTCTGCTTGCACACATAAGCAGAATGTGGTTTACTCTAGTCATTGGCAACAATCTTGGCAGAATGCTGTGATAGATCAGTGTAAGAGTGAAAGTTTGCTCATTACATTCGCTATCATTGACGCAAAGCTATCTGCTGGCTATGATGTTACACAGGAGGATGTTATACAGCTACAGAGGATGCTTATGGAAAGTTGTTTAGTTCATTTTAATGTTGTGATTTAGGAGGACGTATGAATTGGAAGTTTTGGAAACGGGATAGTATTGATATAAAGGATTTAGTTCCTGAAGGTGATTACACCGTAGGTGATATCATTGAAACTATGACAGACGCACAATTGGCAGTTTGCTTCTATGTAGCTGATAGGGATTACCGAGAGATACTGGAGGTTGTGATCAAAAGTAGACTTCGGAAGCGTAACAGACAAACTCTTAATAAGCTTACAGAGCTTAGTCAAGAATTAGGACTTTATGATGAGGAGAAGACAGAATGAAAGGCAACCCAAGAGACATGACTCAATACCGTGAGCAAGCTAAAGTCTCACGTCTAGCTAAACAAGAAGCATCTAAGAATCTCAAACAAGACTTCAACTCTGCTGATGTAAACACATGGAAGGAGCTTGCTTCTAAATATGGTGTACGTCTTCCAAGCTATGTACACCCAAATACGGAGACTAAATATCTGCGTAGACTGTTCAAGAAAGCAGAGATGGATATTAAAGACTATCTGAACGCCTGTGGTGTCTCTGGTTTGAAGAAATTAGCAGCTCTGAACCCTGATTACCCCGCCTACGCTGAGTATGGGCTAGCCCTTGAGTATATTGATGAGCAGAAAGCTATTGTTTGTTAGTAAAACGTAGGGTAGAATCAACAAACACATAATAAGCTAGGCTACCCTACGGCTTAGCTTGTTTCTATTCAAAACAGTATTAAATTTCTAAGGAAATAGGAGTTATTAGATGGAACACATTAAAACACTGGATATGCGACAACACAAAGGACGTGTGTATTTCACCACCGACTTACACGGTCACTATGACCTTCTGCATGAGAAGCTGAAGGAAGTGGTCTTTGATAGCTCTGTGGATATTCTAATCATTGGTGGTGATATGTGTGATCGTGGGCCGGACAGTGCTCATGTTCTAGACTATCTAAATGAGCCTTGGATTCATTGCATCCGTGGTAATCATGAAGAACTTCTGATTGGTGCTGTAGAAGAAAACTTTGAAGGGTGGGCTACTAACTGCCTGCTTGGTAATGGTGGTGTATGGGTGGGTAGTATTTCAGAAGAACTGATAAAAGCCATCTACGAATCATTTAAATCACTCCCTCTTGCAATTGAGCTGTTGACTCCAACAGAAAAGATTGGTATTATCCACGCACAATGTCCGTACAACAATTGGGATGAGTTTAAGAAGATGACTGGAGCAGAGCTAGATTTCAATGGAGCTGCTACAGCACAGTGGGCAAGAACTAATTATGACAAGCAAGCTGATATTCAAGTGAAGGGTGTTGATCGTCTTATGGTTGGTCATAGTCCTACGAGAAGTGGTGAGGTTGAAGTGTACGGAAATACTTGGTATTGTGACCTTGGCAGCTTCTTTCGAGATAAGATTAGCTTTGTTCAGTTGATGTAGGAGGTTTTAATGACGCTGGGTTTACAGGACACACTGCAATTACGAGATTTAAAACTACAAACAACACGAGACTACGCCCTGTCTGTAATTGATACAAACAGAGAGTGCTTTATGGCTCAGTGGGTATTGCAGAATCAAGATAAGAAGATTGATGATTATACAATGTGCTACCAGTATTGCGGTGATGTGATTAAGTTCTGGATGGAGGAAAAGAAGTGACTTTACTAAAAGATTGGAAGTTTTGTCTTGTGGGAGCTTTGTTATTTCTGTTATTTACAATATTCAACGGAAGCTTTATAGCTCTGATCTACGCTGGTATGTTTTACTACTTAGCTCTTGTGCAAATGGAGGAGAGTGAATGAGTAACGTAGTTCCTCTAAAGAAGCCTAAAGTGTCAAAGGTTTATATCCAAATGCAGGTTGAGGCTCTTGAAGATGGCAGTCTATGGTACAGGTGGTGTGATCCTAAGACTGGTGAATATGTGGAATGGAGAAGGTGGGAGGAGATTAAGTGATGCAAAAGAATCCTGTACGTTACTATTACAAGTGTCCAATTACTCTGGTGGAAATGAACTTCACCAATGAGAGTGGCTTTGGTTGGGGAGTGAGTTTCCCAAAAGGAATCAAGGAATACCAGAAGCTCTTGGAAGCAGATATTAAAGTCCCCTGGCCTGTGTTGTCTACTGAACAACAACTTGTTGTAGATGAGAATTATAAGAAGCTGCATAAAATGATGGAGGAAGGTGATGAACAGTCATAAATTAAAACCAAAGAAGAAGTGTGGTAGTGGTTATGAGTATGATGAAGAGGGTTGGGTTATATATCGTAAGAACGTCTATGACTGCATGTTTTATAATGACAAGAAGTGGACATTCAATGGTCAGAATTGCTTCTTCAATGGCAGCTTGATACACTACTCTGACTTCATGAAGGCTAAGAGGGGTAGCCTGTGAATAAACTATACGTCCTAATCTGTGAAAACTGGACAGGTACAAGTTACGACAAGGAGCTGATAGAAATCTACAAAGACGAAGAGCTTGCACAACGTACAGCTTTAGCTAGCCAAGGGAATACTCCTGTGTGGGACGTTAGGTATTATGTTGAAGCTGTTGATTATAATGATTTGGAGGTGTGATGAGTATTTGGACTAAAATTAAACTATATGCTGAGAAGAAAGAACAAGAAGATTGGATCAGAAAACACCATTGTGATCAGAAGTGCCCTAAATGCAATACGTGGCAAGGTAATTGTAATGGTTGGTCTGAAGTAATTAGAAATGACCCTACACCAATGAATGATAAAACCAAATGTGGTAAGTGCGACCAATGGACTACATGGTTTGACTTTGGTATGGGATTTGCTGTGGCTGATGATATTACAGGAGAACCGTTGAAATGAATAGAAATAAGCAAAGAGGTTACATGGGAATTGGTAGAGGTTGGACAGGCTTTCTAATCACACTGATGCTGATTAGTGCTGTAATCGGTTGGGGAGTTATTGAGGGAATTATCTGGGTGTTCTCACACATCACTATTGGGTTGGTGTGAGAATGACTGAACTACAAAAGCGCATAAAGTATTTCCAATCCTTAGCTGATAACCTACCTAATGATCTGGAGGATAGGGGCATGTTGTATCAGAAATATATGGAACACATTGAGAAGATTAGGAAGGAGAGAGGATGAGTTATTTAGAAGAGATTGTCAGACAGCACAATAATGCAAAGGAAGGGTTTGGTGATCACTACGAGTTTGGTGTAAAACAAAGAGATGTACTGCACCTAGCAAAAGTAGACTTGCAAGCTACGAAAGCAAAAAGAGTTAAGATTGAATACCATATAAAGAAAACGAAAAGAGAAATTGATAAACTTTATCAACATCTAGTTGAGTTGGAAGATAAGCTAGAAGATTTGACTAAAACAGAGGATGAACAGTACAACTTCCTACAAGTAGCGCTGTCTGTTAAAGAGTCTGACGTATGACAACCCCTGATTTAAAAGAACAAGCTGTAAACCTTAGACAACAAGGACTAACATATCCACAAATATCTGAGCACCTCAATGGTGCTCTTTCTGTTGACTGGTTAAAGAGAAACCTCAAGGGTGTAGCTAAAGGGGAAGCTGAGGATAAGTGCCTTAATGCCCTAATTGTATTAGCAACAAGACCAGAAGGAGTGAGTGTGTATGAAGCGAATGGTGTAATCATGAATCACAACAAAGACAAGAAGCTCTCTAAAGACCAACTACGCTATATACGAAACAAAGCTAAAGCCAAGGATGCTCATAGCTTATTCAGACCAGACTGGGTGAGTACAACAGCTCCTAGTGATTCTTTTCAATCTTTCTGTGCCTATGTCCTGCACATGCAAGATGAGATAGACAACCTTGTTCGTTGGTATTGTGATAGCTATCCTGATACATCTGCATCATCCGTTAAGTACGAACTACTTGAATACCTAAAGCTAGAGAGTAAGGTGCATGGTAGGCTAGATAAAGCTGAGAAGATGGTAGAGGCCCTAGAACAGCGGCTTACACCTGTATAACTCCCTGTGCACTGCACCTCTATTTCGCCTTAAAAGCAGGTGCACCCTCCTGCACTTTCTTTACCCTAATATATTATTAAAGGTGCAGAAGTGCAAAGTGACCTGAATGGGTTAGTCTAAAACATCCTTCCACTATTTTTGGAGAACATGCTTTCATAGGTGTTCTCCTTTTCTTGTACCTGTAAATATCCTATGGATGCTACTGGTTTCCTAAGAAATTACCAGATCGGTATCTGAGCTATCAAGCAGAGCATAGCCGCCACCCTCTAGCCACTTCCACAATCCAGAAATATCGTCACTAGCATGTCTGGCAAGCTCACTGGGCGATGATCTATAGGTCACCCATAGCAGGGTGCAGGGTAGTGACCAGACGATGCAACCAAAGGCCTGTTAGGCATGCCAGTGGGCAATGATAGGTAGTCGAGGTGTATTGATAGGGGGTATTTGAAGGGGAAGTGTAGGGAATGCCAGTGGGAGGTGTAGTGGTTGAAAGAGGGAAGTGAATAGGCTTAACCATTAACATAGCCTCGCCTTGTATTACAGGACACATACACTAGTCACTATAAGCTCCAATGAGCGTTGATTAGAGGCTAGTGATAGGCTCTTACAGGCTATGCCATAGGCTAGCAAGGGCTTGGCTTATACGCTTGTTTAATAGGCTTATAGGTAGGGATAAAAGAAGAGAATAGGTAGGCTGGCTTGTAGTCATATAATTGACGTATAAGCAGAAGGGCAGTGACAATAGAATGACGACAGATAACACTATATGATTCGATATAATGTAAGTTAATAGAATGTTTTCTGATAGACAAAAGAAAGCCCGCTAATGCGGGCTTGTTTGTTGCTTGAAGCGCTACGCTTGAGCGTTCACATACTCCAGCACAGCTTCAGTGGTCATAAGACGAAAGCAGACGCTTTGGTCGTACATGCTGCCCACTTCCCATTGATTGCCGTCACTATCGGTAACGGTGACGACTTCATAAGCGCCCATGCTTTCATCATATTTACCGTCGATGCGTACCACTTTAACAGCTTCGCCATGCTGATTAAGGAAGGCGTTAAACTCCTTGGCTTGTTGCCAGTCAATGCAATAGTATTGCGCGCTTACCTTCTCAAGCTTGAAGCCCCTTTCTGGGGCTTTTAACGTGCTTTGTGTGTAGCCTATGGTTTGCTATTGCTTAATGCTTAAAAGGGCTTTTAGGGCCCTTTCTAGGGCTTTGGCGTCATCTGGTACGCTATACATAACCTCGTTAGTGTCTAGCTGGCTAATCATTCCAGTATGTACAGAAAAGAAAAAGGTTTTAGTCTTTGCAACGCCAGCCGTTTGACATTCTAGCTCAGCCTGCCATTGTTCTGATTTAACAATGTGAATTGCCACCACTGTCCAGATATTACCGGCATGGTCTGTAAAGCTCGGGTAATTCATTGTGTTTTATCCTTCTTTAGTGGTTTAGGTAGGCTCTTTTCCTTTTGTGCATCTATCCACTCACTGAATAACAATGTGGTTCTAAGGTTAGTGCGGAGATGACCAAGGCTGCACAAGAAGACTAGAGCATCCATGATTGCACAGACTTCGATCATAGCAAGAAGGTAGAACGGGTCAGAGTAGCTTCTTTTAAATTCTATGAGTTTCATTAGACTGCCTCGAAAAAGACATAGTGAGAGGGCTTCAATAACCAATCATAGGCTGTACCGTCTACAACTACAGTGCCGCATGGCAAGCCTGTTAATCCTTCCTTCTGTACGTCTTGAGCGTCTGGAAAGGCTAAAGCAATAGCAGCGTCTAAGCCTGCCAGCTTGATGGTTTTGATCTGATCGAATGTTACTTTAAACATGGTAGCCTCCGGGCTTGGTTTGCTTCGATGGGTTTAGAATAGCAAAGCCCCTGCACGTTGGCAAGGGCTTTTGAAGAGAATTTGATTTATTTTGCTTCGATCAAATCAATGATATAGGCATTGCCTTTGCCGTCTGGCATTGAGCCACTAGCAACGATTGACCACTGGAAGTCACTAAAGTCTTGTTTGCTACGCTCATCATTCAGTAAATCGACCAACTGTTGTGCTGCTGCCTTGTGGTTGGCTTCGCTATTTAGCGAGTAGTCCCAACCAAAGGCTTTATTCTTAAGCCATGATTTAACCATAATACGGCTGCCTTTGGTGTTGGTTGGGCCTTTGTAGCTGGTGGTGATGGTTTGCATGGTGATTCTCCGGTTTGCCTTTACTTGATTGCTTTGCCTTGTGGTCAGTATACAGCAGCTAGTGACAGTGTAAAGCTTTTATTTTACTTTTATTCTTGCTCTTCTAAAGCATCCAGCTCATCAGGGCTTTTGCCATCTTCCCAATCAATTTCGCTTTCGTCTTCGTTGTCGATAGCTTCTTCAAGCTCGCTTTGAATTTCTGATTCATAGTCACCCAAGCCACAACGGAAGACTACTGGGTCACATTCTTGAATGATACGGCTAGCATCAAAAGTCAAGCCTGCTACTTCGACAGTCGGATAACATTCGTCAATGTAGTCGGCATATTCAGCCTCGCTGATATCTACTTGACCATTGACAACAGTGTGACCACGGAAGAAAGTGACGTTGTTGATATTGAAATTTGACATGGTGATTCTCCGGCTTTGATTTAGTTTCTTGCTTTGTTGTGTTAAGTATACGCCTATCTAACAAGCTGTACAATTGTAATTAACTATCGACCTTTATCATCCTGATAGCTGCAATCAATCGCACTATTGAACAGTGGCCAACTTCCCTCGGTTGTCATATCGCAATAGAGCTTTGCACTAGCTTGTGCCTCATCATAGTCATAAGAGCCTATGAGGCCAAAGAGCATAGCAAAGCAGATGCCCAGAACGACTAATTGCCAGCGATAGAAGATCATCAGGTTTACCTACCCTTTACAAAGTGAAGTCTAATTGATAGCAAGCCAAATCATCGTCCATACCGATAAATTTAGCCTTGCCAGTGTTACCAGTGGCTCTAGCATAAGCTGCCATACTTGCTTTATTGCAAAGGCTTGGCTTGTGCTCTGCCTTTGCTTTGTCTTGCATGACAGATTTAATCAGAGCGTAATGGATGCGGAAGTCTAACATGGCTGCTATCTCTGTTTGGTTGGTATGTGTCTAGAATAGCAAAGCAGCCCGAAGGCTGCAAGTTTTATTTTAAAAACCTAATGCCTTCCTTTCTGCCTCGGTGAGCTTGGCGAGAGCTTGCTTCTTGACAGCGCCGTTTTTAAAGTCTTTAGCTTCTTCTACAGTATCAAAGACTGTAATCTCTCTGGGGCTTACATAATCATGCTTGCTGGCAAACTTCTTTACCTCTTCCTCGCTACTGAAGCTGGCGGCATAATTTTGGCGCTCGCCACCATCCCAAACATGAACATCAAACATCTTAATAATTTGAATAGTCATCTGTCTAACTCCAATGTATTGTTTGCTTGTGTGGCTACAGAATAGCAAAGCAGCCCGAAGGCTGCAAGGCTTATTTTGGATTATTTTAAGATAACGTCATAAATTAACCGAGTGTAGCCCATTGAGTTATCTGTAGCTGATAAGCGCATCTTACCGTTTACTTGTGATAAGAATTTGCGACATTCTCTTTTATTCTTGAAAGCAACAGAAGCAAAATCACGGCTGGCATAGTAGCTTAGACCATCACACCATACGTTAGACATTCTGAAGAAACTAGAATTTAAGGTTTTATTATCAATAGAGTGTGTAATCTTAAAAGATACTTTATCCCTGTTACTGTTGATAAAATCTATATAAGCGCTCATCTGTCTAACTCCAATGCTGTTTGCCTTTCGTTGTAGCCATTCTCGCCCATACGCCCATGCCTGTCAAGAAAATAAATAAAATAATTTAGAAAAGATTTTAGAGAAAAGCCTTGACCTGACTTTGTAGTGTGCTATTCTTTGCACATGGGGACACGCCCGAGGGAGGGAGGTGGGCGAATGTAAAGTTTTCACATAGGTATAAGAAAGCCCGACCACTAGCAGGTAGTCGGGCAACGGCTGGAGAGCTATAGATTTATTATTTTACAAGATTATAAAACGCATTACCACAAGCTAACCAATAGCCATTAATCAGTTTTTCCCTTGCAGCTTCTGATTTGCGAGTGATGCCAGCCTTTGCCAGTAGTTCTAAAATTTCATCATTCCAAAATGGTACAGTGCAAACACTAGGCAAGCCTTGCAGGTAGTCTTTGCAGGCTTTCGGGCTTGTGCCGTTATAGCCATATTCCGCCTGATAAACATTACTAAGACTACCACATTCTAGCAGGTAATTGTGATCAATTGCGCCTGCTACGATTGCTTTGCAGATTTGGTTGATAGTGGTCATGTTCGTGATCCCTTTGGTTTGTGTGTTTGTCTTGCTTGGGTGTAATTCTAGCAGCTTTGAATGGTGTGTCAAGCATTTATTTTAATTTATTTTGACTAGCTTTCCTTAGTACCCCAACCAAGCCAGCACAGCTTGAGCATCATAGTTCGCATCATCACCCATATCAGCGATAAACTCAAGCCAGCTAGAGCCATGCTTTACAATTTCTTGCTTGGTGCGCTCTTTGCTGATTGTAATGTCTTCTGCGCTTTCGTAATAATCCATGATTGTTAGTCCTTTGCAATGTAAGTGCGGATTTCCCATCCTTCGCCTGTATCTTCATTAAGCCACGTCTGATAGTTGCAAGAATGCCCGCCAGTTGTAGTGACTGCACCATAATTTGGCTGGAGTGTCAACCCGGAAACGTCACCAATCAAGGCCACTTCTTCATACTGACAAAATTTAGTGATTTTGTAGTGTTTGCAAATTTCCATGATCTTACCCCTTGTTTGTCTTTGTTGCGTACATAGTAGCGCCCCGTTTCCGAGGCGTCAAGCTTTTATTTGTATTTATTTTTACGCTCTAGCATTATTTCTTTCTTAAAGGTTTTCATGTACCAACCGTTAAACGCTCGCAATTCTGCAAAAGCCCTATCAAAATCAGCCTTTGCCTGCTTAAATTCTGGCATAGCCTTAACATGATCCGGCGTCAGTCCAAACGATGACTTACCATAAGAATCAAACGATTTAAGGGTTTTATCCGCACTATCTAAGGCAGTTTCCAGCACGATTTTGGTTTGCTTGGCTATTTGATAGGTTGACATTTTTAGTTCTCTTTTCGTTTGTGTATGGCTAGATTCTAGACCCAGCGCTTCAGCTTGTCAAGCAATTTTCGTAATGAAAAAGGAAATTTCTTTACCTGTTACCACATCAGTGTAGATCATAACACCTGAGACAAAATGAAAACCCTGTTTTTCTGATTTGCTTTCTAGTGTGTATTGCCCGCCATTAGCATTAGCATATTCTTGCATAAGGCTTTGAACTTCTTTTCTTGCACTGTTCCACTTGTATTTAATTACATTATGACCTTGTGTGCTGGTGATCAAGAATTCTTCGCGTTTCATGGCTTTGCTTCCTGTTCTGTATAGATTGTGGCCCTTTCGAGCCACCTTGTCAACTTATTTATCTGTTGTTCGACCTAGCGTCTTTACTTCGCCGTTATGCTTTTCAATTGTCCACGCAATACCGTAGTGCTCGATCTCTAAAACTCGGTGACTTCCTGCATGATAACCGCTTTCAATTTCAAAACTGTAGTCTTTAATGATATTCCCGTAGCGTGTCAATTCCTTTGCAATTTCATCTAACCAGCCGTCAACATACGCTTTCTTGATTTGTGCTTTAGTCATCATGGCTTTTGCTTCCTATTGTTTCGCTTCGATGGGTTTATTCTAGTCAAAACAAAAGGCACTGACCAATAGTATTTTTCAATAGCTTAGTCAGTGCCTTATAGATTCTATTAATTGTTTACATTCAACTCCAAACCCTTCTTGATCCAATACACAAGCTTTTTACTGGCTTGTTCTTGTGCTTCTTTAAACCCTTTGGCTGCAAACTTGTCTTTGTCCTGCTGTTCGCCATACTGCCCGGCGTTTACTTCAAGATACCAACAATCCGAACCTTTATATTTCCACAACTTCACTTGATTGTTATAACAACTTGTGTCTTCATGCAATCCTTGCACCATGTAAACTATTTTATCCTTTGTAAGTTTTGTTTCCTCTACTTTATACCATTCTGCCTCAAAGTAAAGCCATTCAACAGCATTTACAGCATCGAAAATTTCATAATGATAATCTACATCATTCTTTTCTGTTGCCAGTTCTACAGCTTCCTGAATTTCATCGTCTAGCTTATCAAGAATGGCCAAGGCTAACAGATTATCTTCACAATCTGCTTTGTGTGCCAGTTGGTCAAGGCTGAATTGATTGAGCATTTTGTGTAATCTCTTTATGTTCTAAATTCTAAGGAATTGCGACACATTGTAAGAATATGTCGTTTAAGCTTCGATTTGCCATTGCATCTTACGACCTTTCTTCATATCACGCAAGCTTTTATTTGCTTTCTTTTGCTGGCGTTTTTCGGCTTCATACTCCCAAGCATTCATGTTATTAGCTTGTACGTTCGATTGAATTTTCATTGCTTTCATTTTCTAGCCTCCTAGGCTGTTTGTGTTGGTGTGGCTAAAGAATAGCACAAACTCATTCCTGTGGAAATTGTAATTCTCTATGAGCTTCAAGACTTCGATTGAGTTTCTTAATCACCTCTAGTTGCTGTTCTTGTAGGATTGCGCTACGTTGTGTGTTGCCAGCAATCTGACTAACAGCAATCCAGAAGCCAGAAAGAACGCTGACAATAACAAACCCAACCAATAGAACAATAGTTCCATAAATAGGCTGTCCACCAATAGCAACTAAAGCTGCTGTGATGATCACTAGAGCTAACAGAATATAAACTAATACATCATTGGTTTTAATAATTGCCTGTTTGATGTTCATTTATTCAACTCCTCTTCACTAAAGTACATTAATTCTCCACTCTCGTCAAGCTTTACAGTGATAGGGAATACAGAATCCTCAACGATTTCTGTAATGATCCCAGTCATTCTATCGAAGGTTGAATATTTAGCTGAGATTGTTACTTTATCGCCAATAGTTTTCATAATTACCTCCCTTGTACTAATTCGACTTTACACAAACGAACTAATGTAGCTTGTCCTGTTAGTGTGCTGCATTTCGCGTATGCGCCGTCCATGCCGCAAAACTCTAAAATAACATCACAGCCTTCAACTTTGAACAAGTCTCCACGCTTCAAATTCCAAATGTTAATCATACCAAACCCTCTTGAACCAATTGTTTACCTGTTGCTGACAATTTAGCAAGCCATTTGCAAGCTGTCAAGACATGGATATAAATAATTTTGAAACTGTTCCCATCCTGTAGCTCAGCAAAGACGCTATTGCTAGGGATGGCAGAGTAGTCGTATTGACGCTGTGTTTTAGGCTCAAAATCGAGCGTTAGCTCCAACCCCTTGCTAGGGTATTGCTCAAGCTCTAAAAGCTCTTCTTGGCCCTCCCAGCCCCGTTCACGCTGCACTCTTGCCCATGCTTTGGCGAGGCGCTGGTCGATGTTCTTTCTAGCTGCTGCCCATGATTCTAAATCAATCTGCCCAGCGTCAAATTCTTGGTCTAGTTGCTCACTCAAGCCACAAAGTCTGGAGTAGTTACGATCAGCGAGCATGATGCTATCGAATGCGCTGGTTTTCTTGGTTGTCTTTGGTTTCTCTTCAAACAACCCTATGTTTGCTTTCCCGTTAGCAAGGAAAAGGTCTGTGCTTTCCTTCAGACGATTGCCTATCTGCTCGCCAGAGTAAGAGCTTGCATCGTTCCAGCTTTGGATCAGATAGCTACGACCAATTGAACCAGACATTTTCAATACTCCTGAAAGACTTTGCGCAGTAAAACACAACCGGGGACTTCTTGCAAGAAAATTGTTCTAGCTGCGTGTTCACTTTCAGCTTTGATGCGAATCCAGAGCAACCCTTTGCTAAATTTTGTATCGTAATGAAACTGGAAACTGTGCATAAATCACCTCAAACCGTTTGCTTTCTGTTACGTCAAATTCTAGGCAAAAGAAAGCCGCCTGTCAAGGGCGGCTGTGGATTTATTTTTAAATTTTAGCATTCTCAATCTTGTCAAGGATCAAATAGAGGCACCACTTTTCAGGCATAGAGCGGTTGAATGAAACCTTCTCGCCTGTTGGCGATGTGAACTCTGCATCTTGAGCATAAGCATACATTTTATTACTAATCCAGAAGTTTACCTTGTAACCATTTTCAAACTCTGCGAAGCAATGATATGTATCACAACGAACATTCTTCAGGCCAGATTCAATACAATCAATAAACATTTGTGTGCATTGTGAATCTGTGCTTCTGTGTATGAATAAAAGAGTTGCAGCTTGTCGTATATACTTACCGTATACACTATACATCCTACGCTTTTCATCAAAACGTTCACGCCACTCCCAATAACGCTCTGCTAAATTAAGCATTGACAGCTCCTTTAACAGCATCTTTAGTTTGCTCAATTGCTTCTTTCTTAATCATGTTCACTGTATCACTCTTTAGAGCATCCTCTTTCAAAGCATCATCAATCTGTTTCTTCAAAAGTTCAACAGCTTTACCACCTACTTCTTTAGCTGTATCACTGGTGAGCAGCTGATAGGTCATACCTCCGCCAACAATTACAGCCAATTCCTTTTTAGTTGGCAACAAGGCGCTAGTTGTAAACAGCAATGCTCCAATAATTACACCAGTTACAGCAAGCTTTCGATGCTTACTCATCTTTGTATTATATGACTGCATATCTTCTTTGCCTTTACTAAGCAAGAAACCTAGCAAGTATGTAAAACCGTAAGCAATCAATGACCACTTAAACAATGAACCACCAATTGCAAGAAAAGCTGCAATCTTTTCGATTGATACAAAGACCCACAGAATAAAGAATTCCATTATTTAATCTCCTTCAGTTGTTTAATCTGAGCACTAGCTTGAGCAATTGTAGCTTCTAATTCTTCAATACGCAACTGTTGTTCTGTCTTGTTTGGTAGTATTTCTGGAAGCTGTACACTCTTGATGACAGTTTCAGACTCAATTTTGATTTCTTGTGCATTTGTTTTATTTGAATCTACAGCAAACAGGATGTAATTGTTTTTATCACCGTCATCATAGGTGTTAGTAAGCAATTTCTCATTGGTGTTATTGTTAAAACCAGTATACCACTGCCATTTCATCCCATGCTCAAATAACCACTCTTGCACGAGCTTAGATTTCTCTGGACTTCCTGTGCGGATAAACCACCTATTCTCACGCAAGAACTTCTTTGTGATTTCTTTCTCATCTTCTACAACAAGTTCAAAGTTTTGTGGATCATGCGCAGAATTATAGCCCTCAAGAAGCATACTGACCCTATTCTCAAAAGATTTAACAACACCAACATCTCCAACTTTCATACCTTCGTGCTCTGAACGGATACGCTTCACTTTGTCGCCGATGTTGAATTTAAATTGTGTCATCTGTATTTCCTCCATTGTTTACTTTATTTGAAGATGCTTATTGGAAGTCCCTGGAGGAATTGAACCTCGCACCATCCATCTCACTTTAAGGAGTACCTTAGAACGATACTGTGAGGGCAGGGACCACTAATTAAGCATCTTCTGTGTCTACGTTTTACATCCTAATCCCTTTCCTTCACATCGTCAACCCTTTTCTGCATTAAATCTAGCAAATAATCCAGCTCACTCTTCTCTAGCATTCCTGTCA